>Ga0209990_10000549_pt1 | contig 36810 bp, 18 predicted proteins | sample NOAtaG_6_FD_187304 | JGI IMG/M metagenome (GOLD analysis project Ga0209990, IMG submission 187304) | Freshwater lake microbial communities from Lake Erie, under a cyanobacterial bloom - NOAA_Erie_Diel5S_2200h metaG (SPAdes) (version 2) | ecosystem: Environmental > Aquatic > Freshwater > Lake ...
GTTACAGCCGGAGTATGCGGGGACCGGGCTCAGTGCCGTGCGAATTCCAGAGTGCCACCCCAGTGGTGTGTCCCCCAGTGGTGTGTCCCCCAGTGATGTGTCCCCGATGTATGTCCCCGGTGCGTGTCCCCCCGGCGCCCAAGTGGTGTGTCCCCGGCGGCGTGTCCCCGCACCCCGATACTGTGTCCCCGTCGCCAACCGCCAACGTCATCAGCGGTGCTGCCCCCCCACTGTGCTGCGGACCGCGATGCTGTGTCCCCAGTCACCAACCATGGTGCGGATTTCGGCTGTCTGTGTTGCCTGTCCCCACCGGCTCACAATAACGTGTCCGTGTCACTCGTCACGGTTACGCGTCCCCCGGTGCGCATCGCACACGCCGTGAATCCCGCCGCTGCGGCCCCCTGCGCCGCGTGTGTCCCTCGTGTGGGGTGTCCCCGCTGTGTGTCCCCCCGGCGAACTGCCTGGCGTGGTTGCTGTTGCAATCGTTACGGCCGGAGCGTGCGGGGACCGGGCGCAGTGCCTCGCGAGTTCCAGAGTGCCGCCCCAGTGGAGTGTCCCCAGCCGGATGGCCCCCCGGCGGCGTGCCCCATTCCGGTGTGTGTCCCCGAATGACTGGCTCCTGTCATGATGACCGCCGCCACCAGTTTCATCAGCCTGCCGCCCCTGCTTTTTGGCGCCGGACAAACCGGTAAGGAAATTCTGCCCCCCCCCCCCCCCAAGCACTGGTAGTCTTCGGAGGCATGCTGACATCGACAATGCACGATCAGTTGGTCATACCCGCACTGTTCCTGACATTTGGCCAGAATGTCTTCCGTAAAACTGAAACGAGCCAGACACCCGCCAGGCACTGAGCTGCCATCCCCACAAAGTTCGGCGCCGCAAAAACGAAAAGCAGATTCACCGGCAGTCAGCGAAAATAGAAAATCACATTAAAAACACCCCGCCACCTTTCCTGCGAAATTAGTCAATTAATTTTAAATCGTTGCAAACCGGCCTTATTCGCACTTTTCGTATTTAAAAGAATTGAATTTGCAAAATTACGTACAAAATAAATCTCCCTGACTGCCTGTTTTGACGGGATTTATCAACACAGCAGTTTGACACAGCCCCCTGCGTACCGCAGACTCGCACTGGACAAACCGCAGAATGTTTCTGCGTTTTCCGGCACACTTGTCAGACGGCAGTTCACTGCCACTCGTTGCTGAATCGGGCATTCTCATTAAAACCGTAATGGCTCTGGCGCTCCATGCTGCACTTTTTCTCACCCTTCACGCAGGCTCCCTGAAAGCCGGCATCATTACTCACTCCTTCACAATCACACTTGACCCCAGCCAGATCGTTAACGGTCTGACTAAGGACGTCTGGACCTCCCCCGATCTCATTCTGCCGCCCACACCTCTGAATGCCGGCGACACACTGATTCTGGATGTCAACTTCGGACCCGGCCCCTACGGTCAATTCCTCCAGGTCTCCGACTTCTTCGCCAATGGCGACGAATCAATCCATTTCTTTCTGAATGGAACCGGTGGTATCGGCGGCGGTGAATTGCAGACCCTCGACTACTCCTGGACGTTCACTGACGTTATGGGTGACCTGCTCGTCAATCCGGTCCTGGGGTCAGGTACTCTGTCCGGCAGCACCGGAAATGCCCAGATTCTGCCAGGCACGATTGTGCCGCTGGATCCCAGTCCGCACCGCAGCCTCGACCTGACCACATCCAGTTTCTGCTTCGGTGATATCACACTCTCGATGCTGGTTCCGGCAACAATTACCGGACCATGGACACCGTCCCTCGCCCGGCTGTCTGTCGACGGCGAAGACGTCCGGATTTCACCCTGCCCCGAGCCCGGTTCCTTCGTTCTGTGCGGTGCAGGATTCATCGCCGCACTTATCGGTCGCCGGCATCTGAAGTCGCGCCAGGCGACCGCCCGGACTGCTCCCGAATCAACAACCGTCAGCTGACGGTTACCGCGATTCAGGAACGCAGTATCTGAATGTCACAGCGTGTGGCAGCCATCTGGCTGTCACACACTGTCTCTGCACAGCAGGCCAGCTCAAAGATGCAGTGTCAGCGATTCAGCAGCAGATCCACATACACCAGCCTGTGGTCCGAACACTCCACCAGCTCCGCCGCCTCTCCCCCGACCGGCCAGTACACTCTCGCAGACTGCACCTGCAAACCCCGCGATGGCAGCACATAGTCGGCTCGCAGATTCCCCACGCTGCGGTCTGAAAAATCAGCCGTATCCTCAGACGCAGAACCCCGATGCTGCTGATTGATCCCCTTTTGCTGCACCGCTGCCTGCTCACCACCAGTACTCGCCGGCGCCGGAGCAGACTGCACCCGCGGATGATTCAACAGCTGCTGAATCGCCCCCGCGACGCTGCCACCGTCAACCGGGTCCGCATTCAAATCCCCCAACACCACAAATTCGGCATCTGCCGACAAACCACCAGCAACACCACGGTCATCCCGAATCCAGCCGTCTGCACCCGCCGTCAGGTAATCCCGCCACAACCGAATCTCGTCGTGATTCCGACGACCATTCCGGTCCTCAGCACCGTCGAAGGCCGGCGGAGTCGGATGGCTGGCCAGCACATGCAGAACACTCCCATTCACCTCCACCGGAATGTCCCAGTGGCTCTTGGACGATAACCGAAACACACCCAGATCCTCGTCCGTATACCACCCCCGCTGAGTCCCCGGATCCAGCGGCAGCAGGGCACCCGGCATCTGCTTCCAAAGCAGTTTCTGAAACGTTCGCACGTCCTGAACCCTGATCGGATACCGCGACAGCAACAGCATCCCGTACTGCCCCGGAAATCGCCCGAAACCAAAGGCATCCCCCGGCCCATTCGACTTGCCGTCGTGATCCAGATCCCGCCCGGTCGGCACACCAGTATTCACAGGCCCGGTCCACCTGTGAGCATACTGCAGGGGTGATTCCTGCGCCCACGAAACTTCAGACGACAGATAATTCTTCAGAAATGCCTCAGCCGCCACCGCCGGCTCAGAAAAATCAAACTCATTCAACAACACGATGTCGGGACGAACACGACGCAGCACCCGCGCAACTTTCCGCGCCTGCACATCGCCGTCCGTCCCCAGATCACGCTCCAGTTGCCCCGCAGCCTCACGATTCAGACTGCAGTTGAACGTCGCCACCCGCAGCACACCCGCACCCGCAGGCTCCGCCAACTCATCCGCCCAAACCCGGCCACCGCCCCCAAACAACACACCCCCGCCCAGCAAAAACAACAAACCCCAAAACTTCATCGCCATCCCCCCCCGCCAACAGCCCGAATACCGCACACCCGACACCCGACAACTCTACAAAACTTCCGCCACGTCAATCCCCAGCAGTCCCAAACCCGTACGAATCGCGCGCGCCATCAAATCGCACAGCACCAGTCGACTTCGCTGCAAAGACTCGGTCTCCGCATTCTGCACCGAACACCTGTCAAAAAACTGACTAAAGGCATTCGCTGTCTCAAACAGCCACTGCGTCAGCAGATGCGGACGATAATCGCTCAGCACACTGTCCACCGCGTAACCGAACATCAGCAGTTGCAGGGCCAGCCGACGCTCTTCAGGCGTCGCCAGCTCGATCGCCACAGGCTGCCCCTGCAGCGACTGACGACTGATCTGCATCCGCCGAAAGATGCCGCAGACTCGAGCATACGCGTACTGCATGTACGTCGCCGTATCACCGGTCGTCGCCAGCATTTTGTCGTAGTCAAACACGTAGTCGCTGTCTCGGCTGTGATGCAGGTCCGCATATTTCACAGCCCCCAGTCCCACAATCTCCGCAACCCGAGATCGCTCCTCCGCAGTCAGCAAGGGCTGCTCCCGACGATCATCATTCTCATCCACGATCCGCCGCGCTCGCAGAATCGCTTCGTCCAACAGACTCTCAAGCCCCACCGTGTCGCCCGCTCGCGTCTTGTACGGACGTCCGTCACTGCCCATCACTGTCCCAAAAGACACGTGCCTCAACGACATCTGCTCACAGCCCCACCGACGAGCCGTTGCGAACAGCTGCTGAAAATGCTCCGACTGCCGACTGTCCACAACATACAGCACTTCGTCCGACTGCAGCGTGTCACGGCGGTACTGAATCGTTGCCAGGTCCGTGGTCGCGTACGTATAGGCACCATCAGTCTTCCGCACGATGAAAGGCGCTGCATTCCCTTCAAGGAACACGCACATCGCACCCTCAGACACCGTGGCCAGGCCCTGCTGCTGCAGACTGTCCACTACTCCTGCCAGCAGCGGATTGAAATGACTCTCACCCAGCGTCAGATCAAAATGGATATTGAGCCGCGAATAAATCTGCTGCAGCGCTGCCAGACACACAGGCATGAACTGCGTCCAAAGTGCGGTGTTCTCCGGATCACCGGCGTGCAGCTTCGCCGTCTCCTCACGGGCGCGGCGAGCAATCTCGGGGTGAGCTGCGGCTGCGGCCAGCAGGGCAGGGGACCCTTCCACTTTTGCCAGCTTGTCCTGCGCCGACTGCAGCTCGACCTCCGCCGCCGCCAGCGCCTTCTTCATCCCGGAAACCAGCTTCTTCGTGCGATCATCCTGTGGCTGCTGCTGGATCTCGTGCAGCTTCTGTCGGCTTTCCAGCAGATTCTTTTCCAGTGCTGGCAACAGCGCCTTCGCTGCATGATAGTCCGACAATTGATTGACCAGCTTGTACAGCCGCGCCAACTCACCCACCGCACTGGCTCGCCATGATGACTCATCCCGGAAATGCCGGTAGCCGTAGATGATCATCCCGAACTGAGTCCCCCAGTCACCGATATGGTTGTCACTGGTCACCCGATGGCCCGCAAACCGCAGCGTTTTAACAATGCTGTCACCAATCACCGTGCTGCGGAGATGCCCCACGTGCATGGGCTTGGCGACATTCGGCGACGAAAAATCCACCACGACATTCCGCGGCGCCTCGGTCGCAGGCACACCCAGACGATCGTCAAAAGCAATCCGCGACAGCCGCTCCGCCAGCACCTCCGTTCGCAATCGCAGATTAATGAACCCCGGTCCGGCGATTTCAGGAGACTCGCACAGGTCGTCAATCTGCAGCTTTGTCAGCACTTCAGCCGCCACATCCCGCGGCGAACGGCCCAGCTGCTTCGCCAGCGGCATTGCAAAATTGGCCTGAAAATCGCCGAATTTTGCATCCTGAGCCGGGCGAATCATGTCCAGCAGTGCCGGTACGTCGGGTGCAAGGCCGGCCAAAGCCGGAGCAAATCGTTGTTTGATCTGAGTCAGCAGGTTCATGAAAGCTCGCCAGGATCGGAATTCAAAGAGCCGGATTTTTCTTGACATTCGCCGCCGACACGTTCCTGAGCGTCGGGAAGACGGAGTATAAACGTGAGCTGTGAGGTTCGTCAGTTCAGGACCTCGTGATTCCCGGGGTTTGCAGCATTCCCCACCCGCTGAACTCGCCTGAATTCCCGATTTCCGTTACACTCACGCACACAGTCTTCCACACACCCACAGCCTGAAGGACTCACCATGCCCAGCCGGCGACATTTCCTGACACTCCTCAGCCTCGCCGCCGCCGGTTGCAGTTCCGGCAGTGCGCCTCAAAACAGCGGTGCCGACATGCCCGCACCTGGACCTTCCGGCAGCACGGCCACCACCGCTACAAAAAAGAAAATTGGCTTCTCCGCACTCACACTCGCCAATCCCTTCTTTCGCATCATCGCTGATGCCATGACAGCCGAAGCCGCCAAATTGGGCTATGATGTTGTCCTCGTCGACGGCGAACAGGATGTCAACAAACAGACCGCACAGGTCGAAGACTTTATCACTCAGGGCGTTTCCGCCATTGTGCTCAACCCCTGCGACTCCAAAGGCATCGGCACCGCCATTCGCAAAGCCAACGAAGCCGGAATTCCGGTCTTCACCAACGACATCCGATACGATGGCACGGATGGCACCGTCGTCTGCCACATCGCCACAGACAATCTGCAGGGCGGACAACTGGCCGGTGAAGCCCTCGTCAGCATGCTCGGAGAAACCGGCGGCAAAGTCGCTGTCATTGATTACCCGGATGTCGAATCCTGCCAATTGCGAGTGAAGGGGTTCCGTGAAATCGTTGATGCTCACAACGCCAAACCGGATGCCGCGAAAATCGAAATCGTGACGATCCTGAATGGTCGCGGAGCTCGTGAAGCCGGTCACGCTGCCGCTCGCGATGCCATCCAGGCACACCCGGACCTCGCAGCCATCTTCGCCATCAATGATCCGTCCGCACTCGGAGCCCGCGTGGCACTCGAAGAAGCCAGCCGCGCCGATGCTGTCAGAATCATCGGCTTCGACGGCGCCCCCGAAGGCAAACAGGCCATCCTTGACGGACGCATCGTCTGTGACCCCATCCAGTTCCCCGAACGCATGGGCAGCGAAACCGTCGTCATGATCGACAAATACTTCCGCGGTGACGAACTGGCACCGCAAATCCTGATTCCCTCCGCACTGTACTATCAGGCAGATGCTCAAAAGGACCCGTCCCTGCAGCCCGCTGCCAAATAGTTCCCGCGATCCTGCCGCTCATCAGTGCATCCAACACAATTGCTCGCTGCCTGCCTTCCTGCCTCACTCCCCGCCATCCCGGAAAGTCGCTCCCATGAAGCCCGGTACCCTCAATCGTCGCTCCCTCCTGCAACTGTCCGCCGCTGTCGCAGCCGGTCAGCTGCTGCCTGCGGAGGCCCTGTTCGCCACCACCATCAGTGCCGCAGGTCCATACGCCAAACCTGCCGATTCACGCCTGCAGGGACTCAAGGACCTCAACGGCTACTTCCCCTTCACACCCCCGGCAACCGTCGAAGAATGGAATCAGCGCAAACAGGCCGTGCTGCGGCAGATTCAGGTGGCACTGGGACTCTGGCCCATGCCCGCACGACCGGCCATCAACGCCACAATCCACGGTCGCGTCGAGCGCGATGACTACACTGTTGATCGCGTAATCTTCGAAAGTGCACCAGGACTGCTGGTCACAGGCAGCCTGTACCTCCCCAAAAATGCCACTGGCAAACTGCCCACAGTGCTCTGCCCCCACGGGCACTGGGCCAACGGCCGCTTTCACGACCACGGCGACAGGACCATCGAACAGGAACTGGCCTCCGGCGGCGAAACCGACCCGGTCTGCGGACGCCATCCGCTGCAGGCTCGCTGTGTGCAGCTCGCCCGCATGGGCTGCATGGTCTTCATCTACGATATGCTCGGATATGCCGATGGTGGCTCGCTGACACAGGAACTGGCCCACGGCTTCGCCAAACAGCGACCTGATCTCAGCAGCCCCGATCACTGGGGACTGTTCAGTGCTCAGGCCGAATTGCGCTGCCTGAATGCCATGGGCCTGCAAACCTGGAATTCGCTGCGAGCACTCGACTGGATCATGTCACGTCCGGACTGCGACACCGCCAGGATTGGCTGCACCGGTGCCAGCGGTGGCGGCACTCAGACCTTCATTCTCACAGCCCTCGAAGAACGCGTCACCGCCGCATTCCCCGCCGTCATGGTGTCGACCGCCATGCAGGGCGGCTGCACCTGTGAAAATGCGTCGTATCTGCGAGTCAATACGGGCAATATCGAATTCGCTGCACTCACCGCTCCACGCCCCGTCGCTATGACCGGAGCCGATGACTGGACCGTTGACATCGAAACCAAAGGCTTTCCGGAACTCAAAAAGCTGTACGCACTGCTGGGGGCACCGGACAATGTGCTGGCCAAATACCGGAAGTTTCCGCACAACTACAATCTGCCCAGCCGCATGATGATGTACCAGTGGTTCAATCAGCACCTGCAACTGGGGATCAGCGAAATCAGAGAACGCTCATTTGTTCCACTCACTCGCGACGAAGCCACCGTCTTTACCGCCGACCACCCGGCGCCACCCAAAACGGCAGAGGCCGAAGTCGCCATGCTGCGGGCACTGGATGCCGCGTCCCGTCACCAGATTGCAGCACTGCAGCCAAAGTCAGCAGCCGATATGGCCGAGTTTCGCGAGGTTGTGGGCGGAGCTCTGGAGGTTATGATCGGACGCACACTGCCCCCTGCCGGCAGCACCACCTTCGAAAAACAAAGCCAGACGGCACACGACAAGGATTCATGGACAGAGTTCCGCGGACTGCTCAAACTCAACTCCCGCGGTGAAGAACTCCCGGCTGTCTGGCTGCTGCCTGCCAGCTGGAACAGCCAGGCCGTGCTGTGGGCGGACGGGCAGGGCAAACGCGGACTGTACGACGCGGACGGCACCAGCCTGCTGCCCGCCGTTCGCCGACTTGTGGCAGCCGGGTTCGCCGTCGGAGCCGTCGATCTGTACCTCACCGGAGACTTCACAGACGACGGAAAACCCATTGCCGAACATCCACGAGTCAACAACAATCGCGAATTTGCCGGTTACACACTGGGCTACAATCATCCATTGTTCAGCCAGCGAGTTCACGATCTGCTGACACTGATTTCATCGACGGTCTTCCACGAGCGAAAGCCGGAACAGGTGCACCTCGTTGGACTGAACGGAGCTGCACCACACGCCATATGTGCTGCCGCCATTGCCCGCGACAAACTCGCCAGCCTCGCCGCAGACACTCAGGGCTTCCGCTTTGCCGACATCACTCAGATCCGCGACGTCAATCTGCTGCCCGGAGCTGTCAAGTATGGCGACCTGCCCGGCCTGCTGACGCTCTGCCTGCCCCTCCGCACCAATATCGCTGGTGAAACACCGGCATCACTCGACCCGCTGCTGCAGGTCGCCGGTGCCGGTGGTTCGGTCACATTACTGAACACTGGCGGAGCAGATGCTCTCGCTGCCACAATCAGCCGCTAAATCTGATCAGCGTATGCAGGCACCTGTCCCAACTCCCCTCGCCCCCGGAACGGGCGAGCGGGGTCGGGGGTGAGGGGGCCACACACTCCCTGCACACAACCAAAGGCCAACCCGGCACGGCGATGCAACTCGTCCGCGGACTCACCCGCGGACTACCGTCCGCGACTCGCCTGACAACTGAAAACTAATTCCTCCCCTCGCCCCCGGAACGGGGGAGAGGGGGCGGGGGTGAGGGGGCCACACACTCCCCCCACACAACCAAAGGCCAACCCGGCACGGCGATGCAACTCGACCGCGGACTCACCCGCGGACTACCGTCCGCGGCTCGCCTGACAACTGAAAACTAATTCCTCCCCTCGCCCCCGGAACGGGGGAGAGGGGGCGGGGGTGAGGGGGCAGGACGCCCGCAAAACTACCCCGCCAGCCACGCACGCTGCCCCGTTACCCTGCAGCACAACTCCCTGCAAAGCCGCACGGCCCCATACCGGAAGCACTGACAACTGACAACTATCCCCGCCCCTGCCAGCCCGCCAGCCACGGAACACTCCGGTCAATCACAGAATCCTGACAGATCCCGCTCAGCTCCGTTTCACCATAATCACCCTCGCTGTCGACACTGACAATCTTCAGGTCCAAAAGATCCGCCGCCACAACTGCTGCCAGTTGCTCCGCCTGCTCCAATTCCTGTTCTGTCCACGCCGCCAGCTCAAACCCAATCTTCTTCGTGTCCCCAGGCAGCTGCACATACCCCAGTTGCACCTCACCCGTGATCCCCAGACTGCGAACCAAACGACGATACAGCGGGAGCTGCAGATCCACCCACTCGCCCTTCGACCGATGAGTCTTCTCAGGGGGATTTGCTGCCTCGCTGGTCTTGTAGTCCAGAATCCGCACGACCCCGGTCTGGATGTGCCGATCAATCCGGTCAACCCGACCCTCAATCGCTACTCGCCGTCCTCGCACGTCCTCGAAATCCGAAACCACCAGCTTCTGTTCCGTATGCAGAATTCGCCAGCCCTCGCGCACGGATTCCGCCTGCCGCTCCGCAAAGACCTCAAGTCGCGACTCAATGATCTTCAGCTGCACACTGACCGTGGCCGAACGCGAACGTCCGAAACGTGTCAGAGCCTGCCGCTGCAGCACGTCTTTCAACAGTTTCGCAATCGCCGCAGCATCAGCCGAATCCTTCACCGGCGATGTCCCGAACTCATTCAGCACCTCGTGCATCAGACTGCCAAACGCTGCCGCATCCAGTTCACGCACGTCATCCTCAACATGCCCCAGCCGCAGCTCCCGCCGCAAAAAGTAACGGTACGGACAACTCAGATAATCGCGGAATGACGTGACTGCGATCACCGCAGGAGCAGCCGGGATGTTCACCGGAGCCGGTATGCTGAACCCGCCGCCAGCCTCCCCGCCCGCCGCAGCACCCGCTCCATCATCGTCGTCCCCTGCGTCTGCGAAGAACTGCCTCACCCGCTCCGGAATCTCCTCCGGCTCACACGAAAACCACAGCCGCGATGGCACCAGCGGATTCCCGTCATGGTCTCTGCGCCCCATGACAAACACCACCCGCCGACGGCTGTTCAGCAGCAGCCAGACCACACTGGCGTCCCGCGCATATCGCCGGCGACTGTCACTCAGATTCAGGCTCGCACGCAGACTGTCCGGCAGAAATCCGTCACCCCCTTTCACCGATGGAACGTTGCCTTCGTTGAAGCCGGCCACCACCAGAAACGGTGCGTCATCCATCGCCAGGTCCAGCCAGCCGGGCAAATCAATGCCGTCTTCTGACCAGGCCGGAGCCAGCGTTTCAGCAGCCACCTGCGCCAAAAAGAAATCCAGCGCCATCGCCGCCGAACACTCAGGAACGGCTGCTGCCGGAAGTCGCCGCAACTCTTCACAAACCGCCTGCAGTGATTCCACGCAGCGGCAGATCCCCACGTCCGACTCACTCTGCGCTGAATACTGTCGACCACCGTAAACCAGCGACAGCATCCGGACCAGACCCTCTGCCCACAACGTCATCGGACGCGGCTGCTGCAACTGATACCACAGCATCGACTCCGCCGCACTGAACAGCTCGTCCAGCGACTTCTGCCGCGCGGGGATCGAACCGTCCGGATGAATTCTCCCCACGGCGGAGATCGCCGACTCCGCCTGCTCACCCTCCGGCAACAGACATCGCAGCAGCTGCTCCACACCACGACACACTTCAGCCGTCGCCTCGGGTACTGACCCCCGCCCCAGCATGACGCCCGGAGTCATCTGCAGGTGCTGCCCCGTGTACTCGTCCACCGCTTCCAGCCAGCCCGCTGCCGCAGCACCCGATAAACGCTCGGCCAATCGCAACTCCAGCCACGTCGCCAGATCCGGGTGACGAATCAGATCCCGCAGTGATGGAAAGTCCGGTGGCAACTGATCCCGAGCTGACGAGAGATGCTGCGAGACGGATTCCAGCAGACGCCACGGTCGAGTCTTCTGCAGGGAACGCCCAATCGCCGGATTCCCACGCAAACCAGCGTCAGCCAGAGCCTGCAGCAGCAGCGGAACCAGCTTGTCGTCCGCCACCCCGATCGTAATGTCATCCGCCCGCAGATGAGTCGCAACCGCGGCAACCTCCGCCGTCACCGCCTGCGCAAGTTCCCCTGGACCACCTGCGATTCTCCCGGCCTCCGCCGGAATGTTCAACTGCCGCTGCTCCCAGCGATCCGCGGCCACACAGCCAAACTCGTCGTAGTACTCGGACATCTCCGCTGGCGCCGGCACCAGCGCGATCACCTGAGCACTGCACTGCACCAGCATCCGACGGATCACAGTCGGCATCTCGGCAATTCCCAGCAGCACAATCTGCTGCTCCGCACGACACTCAAACTGCTCCACTGCCACGCGCCGAGCCGTCTGCACATCCCACAGATGCAGCGCATCCAGTCGGCGATGATACTCACGCTGAATCTCGGCCAGCGCCTGCCAGCGAGCCGCCTCCTCAGACTCCCCTGTTCGCGCCAGATGCTCCGAGACCGTTTCAAACGAATGCAGCTCTGCCGCCAGATCTGCATGCTGCCGCCGCAGCGAAGTACACAAAGACACCCACGCAGGCACCGACTGCACCGGCGGTCGATGCGGTATCGCCAGCCGCAGTCGCTCGGCAGGCACTGCATACAGAGCCGACATCCACACAAGCAACTGAGTCAGTTCAGGGGCCAGCGGTCGCTGCACCGGATACAGATGCTCAGGAAAACGTTCGAACGTCTCGATCACAGGCGGCCGCAGACCCGGCCAGCGGTCGCCGTGCCGCTGCACCAGCAACTCCAGCAGCCGCCTGCCGGCTCGCCGCCCCGGAACAACGACCACCACACCCGACAAATCCAGCTCGTCACCGCAGGCAAATCGCCCCGCCAGAAAATCCACTGCCTCCAGCAGTACAGGACGATCCGTTCCCGCAAAAAATCGTTCAAGTGTCATACCGCAGGCCACCTCCAAAAGAAAATCCCGCTGCAGTGATCACTGCCGCGGGATTTTATCAGGAAAGTGTCAGCCGGGACAACCAGTCAGGACAAAGACTGAGCGGATGCGACGCGACGCCGCCAGGCTCGCAGCCCACACGCGGCCCCCAACACCAGCATCACTCCGTATGTGCCAGGTTCCGGCACCGCACTGAACATGCCCGGCGTTGTCGAACCGATCTGGATCCCGGCAGGCTCCGTTCCACTGGCTGCCCTTATTGCGAAACTGTCGACCACAAAGCCGAAAATCGACGAACCACCGGAATTACTCACCGAGTTGCTGATGTTGGTGATGTGCAGCCACCCGTAGAAATCCTCGGCTGTGTCCGACTGAAACCGAAAGCCCACATAGCCTGAAGTCCCTGTAAACTGCCCTTCCAATGCATTGGCATCACCATTCATCGGGTCATAATACAAAACCGCCTGCTGCGACTCGTTCGCAAAATCCGCCGCTGTCAGCAGGTAATCCGCGGCAAAATTCGTCGCCAGCCACTTGCCGTCGCCAGCGACATCGCCGGCGTACAAATCATTCGCAAACCCGGTGGTGTCTGCCGACACGGGTGACCCGGTTGTCGCGAACGTCAGTCGTCCCAAAGGCTCACGCGGATCGCCCGGCAGATTCGGACCGTTGCTGGCAACCCGATACAGAATGTCAGATTGCCCGGCCTGATCGTTCAGAGATGGCCCCAGAAACAGCAGCTCATTCTCGGGTAATCCAAGGGCAGCCGCGTTCGGCAGTGGATTCGGAGACGAATACAGAACCGGCAACATGGGATCATTGAACTTGAAGATGAAATTGGTAAACGTCATCGGTTCGCTGGAAACTTGCCAGCCATCATTGTAATCGCCTGGAGTCGACAGGCTCTCCTGCTGAAACAAAAACGGCCCGTAAATCACCTCAGCACGCAAAGAGTCTGCCGCAGAAAGTACCAGCAATGGCGCCAGCAGCCGGAACGCCCTCGCAAAAAGTCGCACACAGAGGTTTTTCTGAACAAATTGCATCACTACTCTCCGGAAACGGCTGCAGTGCATCGGCTCGCTCACAGCATTGATGTGTGTCGGCAACTCACTGCTACAGCAAAAGAAGACGGTCAGAGAATCGGCAGGGGATAACTGATTTGCATGCGATCAGGCAGAATCTGCCGATTGCAGCGATCGTCGTGGTGCCTCTGCGATGCTGATTTCGAAATTGTGGCCAGCCATTCCGAAGCAACGCGAAGTTTGTGCCATCCCGGCACCTGCACACTCGTTTCAGGCGACCGAGAATCAAGGGCACAATCCTGTCCCCTCGTCTCCGCCGCCGCACTGAAAACTAGTCAGGTGGCATGGCTGCAGCAATTCCGCGTTTCTCGATCCGATCAGTTTTACTGAGAGCGCCGTCTGTTCTGAGGATCCTGACTGTGAGGAGAATTTGTTGCCAAAACCGGCTGTCTGATGCGGGATCGCATCACCAATGACTGCGGCACGTTGCCGCCAGTCCACAAAACTTATGCACAGGGGGGCTTTTCGCCGAAAAGTGTTGACCACACCAAACGTCAGTGTTGCCATGGACCGGCAACACGACGCTCACGGGGACACACCCATCCGGCAATCTCCGCTGCACCGGCGGGAGTACTAACAGGAATCCGCCGATCGCCACAAGACCAACTCAGCCAGCCGGGCAATACCGCAGAATTTCAGGACTGGCAGCCCTTGTCTCGCCGTCGGTGATTCCCCCCGCTTTTCCCCGGTTTCTGTTGCTCACCAGCTATTTGTCGCTAAAGTCGAATCAGATACGGCAGTGATTTGCCTGCACTCTGCCCGCTCTTTACCCGCCCTCCCGTTGGTCACCCTCCCAAACCCCTGCCGGATTGCCCCCATGCACAGCTCTGTGTCGACCAGTGGCCTGGCCCTCGTCGCGTGGTTGCTCGTGACCGCCGGTCATGCTGCTGCGCAGACCGCGGAAAGCCCGGTCGATCTCTTCGAAAGGACGATCCGCCCGCTGCTCCTGGATCGCTGTATCGAATGCCACGGCCCCACAAAGCAGGAACATCAGGTGCGTCTCGATCGACGCAGCGATGTACTGTCAGGATCGGCCTCCGATATCCCCCTGATTGTCCCCGGTCAACCCGGCAAAAGTCGTCTCTGGCAGGTGCTGCAGCATGCGGAAGATGACATCCGCATGCCCTCCTCTGGAAAACTGGATCAGCCCGCGCTCGACGCCGTGCAGTCCTGGATCCTGCAGGGCGCCCCATGGCCCGAAACCGCTGACCTCGAAGCTGATGCCACGGCTCGGCTGCAACGCTGGAGACAGCACTGGGCGTTTCAGCCGGTCCGCGCTCCTGACCTCAGTACCCAGCCACCGAACATTCAGACCATCGACTGGCTCATTGACCGGCAGCTGCAGCCCCACGGACTGCAGCGCTCCCCCGCCGCCCCTGCCGCCGTCATCACTCGCAGACTCGCCTATGCCATTACCGGGCTGCCACCCGAACTGACAGATCTGGCAGCAGCTCGCAACGCAGAACAAACCGGAACCCTCAGTGCATGGCTCAGCGATTACACAGAACGGCTGCTGGCACAACCGCAGTACGGCGAGCGCTGGGGACGCTACTGGCTCGATGTGGCTCGTTACGCCGACACCAAAGGCTACGTGTTCACCGAAAACCGCGAATACGCCGACGCCTGGCGCTATCGTGAATGGGTCATTCGCTCGCTGAATAATGACCAGCCCTTCGATCAGTTCATTCATCAGCAACTGGCCGCCGATCGCCTGCCGGGGGCTGATGACCCGGCACAACTCGCCGCCATGGGGTTTCTGACACTCGGACGCAGATTCCTCAACAACACTCACGATATCATCGACGACCGCATCGACCTCGTCACTCGGGGACTTATGGGAGTCACCGTGTCCTGTGCCCGCTGCCACGATCACAAGTATGACCCCATCAGCCAGGCCGATTACTACAGCCTGTACGGCGTCTTTGCGTCGTCCGAGGAACCCGGCGGAGAACCCTCTCCGCTCCGGCTGGTCGATCGACCTCAACCCGTGGAACCGGTGATTTTTGTTCGCGGAAGTCCGGGTAATCGTGGTCCGGCGGTGCCCAGACGTTTCCCTGTGGCACTCTCAGCGCCGGATGCTCCTGCATGGCAGACCGGCAGCGGCCGACTTGAACTGGCTCAGGCCATCACCAGCCCTGCCAATCCGCTCACCGCCCGCGTTGCGGTGAATCGCATCTGGATGCACCTGTTCGGGCAGGGTCTTGTGCAGACGCCCGGAGATTTCGGAGTCCGCACCGAGAAACCGCAGCACGCTGAACTGCTCGACTGGCTGTCTGCCGAATTCATGGCCAGTGGCTGGTCCCGCAAAACGCTCCTCCGCACAATTCTCCGCTCCGAAACATGGCGGCAAAGCTCTGATCGTCGTCCGGACGCCGAGCCTGCTGACCCCGAAAACCGCCTGCTCGCGCGGATGAATCGCCAGAGACTTGATTTTGAGGCTCAGCGCGATTCGGTTCTCGCCGCCTCCGGTCAGCTCGACAGAACAGTCGGAGGCCCCTCGGCAGATCTCGCCAGCGATCCTGCCATCACACGCCGCGCTGTCTACGCCCGCATCGATCGCCAGAACCTGCCCGGTCTCTTTCGCACTTTCGACCTCGCCAGCCCGGATGCTCATGCACCCCGCCGCTACCAGACCACAATTCCGCAGCAGGCATTGTTCTACCTGAACAACACCTTTGTGCTGAATCAATCCTCTGAAATCGCCAGAATTACGGCAGCCGCCGGAGACGACCGAATTGCGGCAGTGTTTGCACAGGTTCTCAGACGTACCCCGACTGCCGCAGAACTGGCCGACTGCCGCTCCTTCCTGCAGACCATCGCAGAACTCCAGCAGCAGGCAGGGCAGGGCGGCTGGCAGCTCGGCTGGGGCTCACTCCCGGAAAATGCCCCTGGCGTTTCCAGCTTTCAGCCGCTCACCGTCGTTCGCGAAGGTCGGCTGCAGGGCGGAGATCAGCTCCCCGATCCACAGCTCGGCTGGGTGTTTCTCAGCCGCAATGGCGGACATCCCGGCAACGATCTGCAGCACTGTGCCATCCGTCGCTGGACCGCCGACAATGACTGTCGGGTGCTGCTCCACGGTGTTGTCACTCACGATTCCGATCAGGGGGACGGCGTACGCATGAGAGTGCTCGCATCGGACGGGAGACTGCTGGCAGAAACCATCGCCACCAATGGCACGCAGACCGTCGCTGCTGCCGGCATTCAACTGCAGGCCGGACAGTTTGTGGACTTTGTCGTCGACTGCCGCACGAACTCCAGCCATGACTCTTTTCGCTCAAAAATTGTGGTCACTCAGGCCGTCGACGGACAGCCTGTACGCATCTGGAATTCGGAACAGGATTTTCGCGAAGCCCCGACACCACGTCAGGATCCCTGGGCACAACTGGCTCAGACACTGCTGCTGACCAACGAATTCTCCTTCATTGACTGAACAGGGTGACATAATGTCCGCAGCCATTCCAATTCCCTTCGTTCGTCCTGACCAGTCGCCCATTGTCGTTGGCCGTCGCGGCATGCTCGCCCGCTGTGGCATGGGCTTTGGTGGACTGGCACTCGCCGACCTGCTGCAGCAGACACAGGCCGGCGAACCACTGAATCCAATGACCCCGCGGCAGCCACACTTCCCGTCCCGCGTCAAACATGTGATCCACCTGTTCATGAACGGCGGGCCGTCCCACGTCGATACGTTCGATTACAAGCCCGAGCTGCAGCGCCGCGGCGGCGAAAAAATTGCCAGTGGAAACCTCGCCACCGAACGCCCCACAGGAGCCCTGTACCCGTCCCCGTGGAGATTTCGGCCCTGTGGGGAAAGCGGACTCATGATCAGTGATCTGTTCCGCAAAACCTCAGCACACGCTGATAAACTCTGCGTCATCCGTTCGATGCACGCCGATGTGCCCAACCACGAACCATCGCTGATGCTGATGAACTGCGGAGATGCCCGACTCGTCCGCCCCAGCATGGGCTCATGGCTCACCTGGGGACTCGGTACAGACAACCAAAATCTTCCCGGCTTTGTCGCCATGTGTCCGGGAGGCTATCCCATTCAGGAATCGCAGAACTGGCAGGCCGGATTCCTCCCCGGGATCTTCCAGGGAACCTACGTCGATACCAACCACACGGAACTCGAAAAACTCATCGAAAACGTGCGGAATGATCGCATCAGCAACACCGAACAGACACAGCAGCTGCGCCTGCTGCGACTCCTGAACCAGCAACACCTCGAACAACGACCCGGCGACGCGCAGCTGGAGTCACGGATCCAGTCGTTCGAGCTGGCGTTTCGCATGCAGACCGACGCCGCTGATGCCTTCGATGTGTCGCGCGAGCCCAAACACATTCGCGAAATGTACGGCGAAGGAGTCCAGGCAAGACAGATCCTGATCGCCCGCAGACTGGTGGAACGCGGCGTCCGCTTTGTTCAGGTCTGGCACGGGCAGGGACAACCGTGGGACAACCACGATGATATCGAAGTCAACCACGCCCGACTGGCCCGCCAGTGCGATCAGGCCATTGCGGCTCTGCTCACAGACCTCGACCAGCGCGGTCTGCTCGATGAAACACTCGTCATCTGGGGAGGTGAATTCGGCAGAACTCCCACGGTGGAACTCCCCACAAAAGGCGCCAACGCCGGAAAAATCAACGGACGTGATCACAACCACTGGGGCTTCTCCATGTGGCTCGCAGGAGGCGGCGTGCGGGGCGGCTATGCTCACGGTGCCACCGACGAATTCGGGTTCAAAGCGGTCGAAAAGCCCGTTCACGTACACGATCTGCACGCCACGCTGCTGAAACTTATCGGCTTCGACCACGAAAAGTTCACTTTCCGATACGCCGGACGAGATTTCCGCCTGACTGATGTGCACGGTAAAGCCGTCGACGAACTCATCGCCTGACAACTCAGCCGGCTGCAAACGTCCGATCCAGAAACGGCCCCACCAGACCTGCCAGCGGCGGCAGGTCGATCAAAAACGAGTCGTGCCCGAACGGACAACGCAGCTCCAGAAAACTCACGTGTCGCCTGATCTTCAGCAGCGCCGACACCAGCTCCCGGCTCTGACTGGTCGGAAACAGCCAGTCTGTGTCATACGAAGCCACAAAAAATCGACAACGGGACTGATCAAGAGCCTCCGCCAGCGAGCCAAAGCCTTCCTCCAGATCAAAATAGTCCATCATCCGAGTCAGATACAGGTAACTGTTCGCGTCGAACCGCTGCACAAATCGCTTCCCCTGATAGTGCAGATAGCTCTCAATCTGAAACTCCGTCTCCTTCTGCATGCTGTAGGCAAACTTCTCGCTGTTCTGCAGCCGCCGACCAAACTTCAGCTCAATCGAATTCTCTGACAAATACGTGATGTGCGCCACCATACGGGCCAGGGCCAGACCATATCGAGGCCCCTCAGACTCGTAGTAATCCCCGTTGCTGAACCCCGGATCCGCATAAATCGCACGCCGGCCCACAGCATTGAAGGCGATCCCCTGAGCGGTCAGACGCGGCGCAGATGCCAGCACCACAGCTGCCCGCACCTGATCCGGAAAACGCACCGCCCACTCCAGCACCTGCATGCCGCCCAGGCTGCCGCCCACAACACCCAGCAGCCGGGAAATCCCCAGCGATCTCACCAGCTCAGAATGCACACTCACGACATCCCGAATCGTCAAAAACGGAAAATTCAGACAGTAGCGACGGCCCGTTTCAGGATTCACCGACCCCGGCCCGGTCGTTCCCTGACAGCCCCCCAGCACGTTCGCACAGATCACAAAGTACTTTGCAGTGTCCAGACCTCGCCCACGGCCAATAAAACCGTCCCACCAGCCAGGCTTCCGGTCCGCGTCCGTGTGCCAGCCCGCCGCATGAGCATCCCCGGTCAAAGCATGACACACAAAGATCGCATTGCTCCTGTCAGCATTCAGTTCGCCATACGTCTCATAGGCCACTGTGATCGGCCCCAGCAGCTCGCCGCTGGCCATCCGCAGCGCAGCCGGCGGCCTGAACAGCTCAATGTACTGCGTCGCCGTCCGCCCCACCGATCCGGCATTCACAAATTCCCGCCCCGACTCGATTTCACCCATAACTCACTTTCACAGCATTCGCCGAGGGTCTGATTCTTCCGAAAATGACGACTGCACCGAACACGACGACGCGCTCACACACACACACCCGCCACTCAGACAACTTCTCCGGAACACTCAGGCAACATCTGCCGATCTGAAAACAAGGTTGAACTTCCCCTGAACCGGTTGGTTAGCGTTCACTGACGCCCAACGACCCGCAGTCAGGCAAACCCGCAAACCCCGGCACATCATTCAAAACTCAACGCCGATTGTGTCGGTCCTGACAATAACGACAATTTCTCCATTTTTTCAGAAGGTTTCCGCGAACATCTTCGGCAAATACTCACGTAAAACTGGAGAACTGAGAGACTCTGGTAGAAATTCAGGCAAGTTTGCCGAATTTCAGGCAGGCTGCCCGTTTCCTCAGACCTCCTCACTGCGATGATCCTGTCTGTCGCTTTAGGGAAAACCCCCTTTCAATTCCCCGAATCTGCAGCTTGCCTTGCCAGTGTGGCTTGTGTATTCCCTATTCCTGGTATTCTAAACATCGCTGTTTTCAAACCCTGGCAGGATATTTGCACAGGATTCTGAACGCTGGTTGTTGTGTGCCGATCTGCAACACGTCGGATTTCCCGTCCGTGCTGTCGCAAGGCTCACGACCTCCGGCCCGGGCCATGACAACCCGCTGAATGACACATCATCGACGGATGACAGACGTACGACCAGATCACTCCATGGTGATCGCTCATCGTCCAATTCCTGGCTAACTGCTGACAAACACCCGCCAGGGTGCCTGCGAGTCCTAACTATGAGCTTCATGGTACTCACTCTGGTAGTGGGCTTTTCGGTTGCCGTCCTGGCAGCACCGGCGGTCGGTGTGCTGTGCAAACACCTCCAGATCGTTGATCGGCCGGACGGTCATCGTAAACTCCATTCGACCATCGTCCCCCTGACTGGCGGCCCCACGCTGCTGATATCAATTCTCTGCGCCGTCGCCGCAGGCATCGCCTGGCAGCCTGACGCACTCGCCGCGACACGCGGTGATGCCTGGTTCCTGCTCTGCCTCTCCATCGCCACCGCCGTTCTGGTGACCGTGGGAATGCTTGACGACCGCTTCGGACTGCGGGGTCGCCAGAAACTGGCCGGCCAGTTCATTGCCGCCGTCATCATGGTCCCGTCCGGCATTGAAATCCAGTCCGTCACAATTTTCGGTGAACCCGTTTCGCTCGGGGTGTTCTCAATCTGTTTCACGGTCTTCTGGATCCTCGGTGCCATTAACGCTCTGAACCTGATTGACGGCGTTGACGGACTGGCGTCCACAACGGGCATCGTTCTCAGTCTGTCCATCGCTGCCGTCACTTTCCTGCAGCAGGGGCGGAATGACGGTCTCCTCATCGCTCTGGCCCTCGCCGGAGCACTCTCTGGATTCCTCGTTTACAATTTCCCCCCCGCTCGCATGTTCCTCGGCGACTCCGGCAGTATGCTCATCGGACTGGTCCTCGGGACCGTCGCACTCAAATGCTCCGTCAAGCAATACACCGCTGTGGCCCTGATCATGCCAACAGCCATCTGGGCGATTCCTATTTTTGACGTCGCCATGGCCATCGTTCGGCGACGCCTGACAGGCCGCAGTATCTACGCCACAGATCGCGGACACCTGCATCACTGCCTGCAGCGACGCGGGCACACCGGTGGGCGACTCCTGCTCGTCGTCGGCACACTGTGTGCCATAACGGGTATGGGTGCCATCGCCAGTGCCTTCTTTGAGAACGACATCTATGCCATCGCTTCCGTGATCACGGCTCTCTCACTGCTTGTCGTCTCCCGATCCTTCGGCCACACGGAAATGACCCTCATGGCCCGACGTTTTCGCCGCGTGACCGTCTCCATGTTCACTCGCAGACGTCACGGCGACACCATGCACCACGAACAAATCCGGTTGCAGGGTCACCACGAATGGGCACTGCTCTGGGACGCTCTGATGCACGCTTCGGTCACGCAGGGTCTGCACTTCGTGGAACTGACTATCAACATGCCCAGCGCCGGTGAGTTTTACCACGCAACTTATCGAAACTCCCATAATGTCGATGCGCACGAGCTGTGGCGCTGCGAACTGCCACTGATCATCGACAACTTCGTGATCGGTCACATTCGAGTCGAGGATTCGGCACGCGGACAGTTCACCGAATGGCTGGCCGACCTGTCACGCAACCTTGAACCCGTGCAGGCAACACTGCACACACTCCTCGCCCCACTCCGCAGGAAACCAAATCCCGCCCCGGTCAGTCCCTCGGCAACTCTGGCTCTGCTGCCGGAGCGTGTTGGCACCTGAAATTTTCAGTTGCCCGCCTGCAGCCGCTTAATCAGCACCACGCGAAATCCAGCAAGGTCGTACCGATCTGTACCCGGATAGCGCATACTGAAACTCGATTCCGAGTCGGCCGGACCTGTCAGAAACGCGCCGCCTCTGACAGCGTACTCGTCAATCCGCTCTCCACCCTCCGGCTCGCACCATTCCATCACATTACCGTGCATGTCGTACAGTCCTCCGGCATTCGGAAGCAGCGAACCCACCGGCAGCGTCGACACGGACGAGATACGTGCATAGTCAGGCAGAAACGATTCGTCATCTGAACAGTGGAACGCCGTCGTGGTGCCCCAGCGACAGGCTCGCTCCCACTCGCTCTCAGTCGGCAGCCGAAAACCCGACACACCACCGTTCAGCACCCACACCTCAGTACCATCCGCACCCCGCTGCCGCTCGTAGCATGTCGCCAGACCGCAGCGGCGACTCAACCAGTTACAAAACTGTACGGCATCAGTGCGACTGACCTGCTGCACCGGATGATCGGGCCCGTTCCCCACGTCCCGGTCCGGCCCCTCCCACGCCTCCGGCTTCTGGTCGGCAGGCCACGCAGGATCATCCACAAATCGCTGAAATAGCCCCTGAGTCACCTCGTGGTCGGACATCCACACAGCCGACGGGACGGACGACGCTGCACCGCTGTCCCCTGGAATCCGGATCAGAGTCAGTCCGTCGTTGACAGATCGCCAATCCGCAGTCTCATCCTGCACAGCCGCCAGGCTGTCAGGCGACTCTCCCGCACTCGACGATAACACAGCCAGCAGGCGGACAGCCGCCGCATGCTCACACGAGTCCGCGGACCTGACCAGTTGCTGCACACGCAGAAGCAGTCGGTCCTCGGCGTCACGAGTCATTCTGACACCCGTGGCCGGACGCAGTGCGAGCATCAGTGCAGCGTTCAGATCACTGCTTCCCGTCAGCTCCAGTTCTCCCGAACTGCTGCCAAATCCCCCCCAGGTCGACGCCTCGCGAATCCACCACACTCGCTCAATCGGATCGGCCACCCCCGATCGACACATAGCCTCAGCCCAGCGTGACTCCCCCAATTGCAGCGCCAGTAATGCCAGCCTGGCACGCTGCTGCAGGTCACGAGGGGCCTTCAGAGCCTCCATCCGGACGGCGATCGCTGCCACTGCCGCCTCCGCCCTGTCAGCCAGCCCGGCCACCAGCACGGCGGAATCCGGGAGCAGCGGATTCAGCACCTGCCCGGTCAGGTATTCGCTCTCGTCAACATCCAGCGCCGCGAGTGCCAGTGCCAGCGGCAGCCGCCGGCCCGCGTCCGACTCGCGGTCCCGCTCCTCCAATAAACGCTGCCGCAGCATCAACTGCGGATACCGAGCGGATGTCAGTTCGCCGACCGCCCGCGTCAGCTCGGTGCCCCGCACATCCCGCAGCGCATCCACCTCCGCTGCCATCCGATCAAGCATCTGCCGCTGCTCCAGACGCTCCGCGTTCCACCGGAATACTCCCACGAGTGCCAGACCGGCGGCACCCGCCAGCCCCCACCGCTGCAGATGCTGCCGCGCAGCCGCCCGCATCAGGCGACGCTCATCTGCGGTCCACTTCGACGATGACACCAGACAGCGAATCCACAGCCACTCCCGCAGTGACGGCAGATTGCCCGCTGTCCGCCGCAGATTCCAGCTTCCTGCCCGCTCGGCCAGCAACAGCTCCGTCCTGCCCCTCAGAGTCTCACGCTGTCGCCGGGACAACCACGCATGAATCGAAGGCACCAGAAAGTCGTGCGTGAGCTGATAGCGCGAACCAGTCACTCGGCTCTCACCGGAATTCACACCTGCCGCTGCCTCTGCGTCCAATTCCGAATCAATCGGCGTCAGGAGACGCAGGTCGCGGTCCAGCACATTCATTAACTGCTCAAAACGCCCATCCCCCAATCCGAGTCCGGATGCCGCTCGCAATTCCTCAAGCGTCCTCGCGGAACCACGAATCACCAGTTGCCCGGCGGGCAGCATCACTCGCAGCAACCGTCGCGCCGCCTGCGACTGCATTCGCAAGGCAGGGTTGGCCCCCCGCCCCTCAAATACGGACTCCAGATAAGCCACACCCGCACCCTCGGCACCGCCCAGCTCCTGCAGTGTCCTCGGCTCCCATTCCCGCTGCCGCACCAGCTCAGCCAGCACCACCAGACGCACACACACAACCCGACCGGACTCCGATACCTGCTCAACCGCCATTCGCAGAAACTGCCTCTGCGAAGCTGACAGGACGCCTTCCCGCGGCAGTCGTCCCCACGCCCGTCCAAACTGCTCGAGCACCCGCTCAGAATGCTCCTCGTCAAACAAATCCACCACCGCCGTATTCTCGCCCTGTCGCATGGGGATCTCCAGCGCTCCCATCAAGCGCGCTGTCCCGAGGGCAAAATCGTCACGAACCAGCAGCACAGCCTTCAGATACTCACCCTCACACTGACGCAGTGCCCGCACCAGCAGACTGTCAGCATCCAGCTGCTGACCACTCAGCCACTGCTCGAGCTGATCAATCACCAGCACCAGCCTCCGCAGCCGCCTCTGACGAATCACCGCCAGCAGCCCCGCCAAATCCTCGTTTACCGGCAACCCCGGAACACAACGACGCAATGCCGCCTCCAGACGACGCTCCGTCTCACCGCCCGCCGCCTCCACGTACACCACATCCACACCCGCCGCCAGACGCGGCACTATCCCGGCTCGCATCAATGAGGATTTGCCACAGCCGCTCGGACCGTAGATCACTCCCACCAGCAACGGCGGACCGGCGTCAGAGCCGCTCAGGCGACGCACCCAGAATGACACCGACTCCGCCAGCCCCTCACGGTCCACCGGACCGGGCAGCAGTTGCAGAAACGCCGCAGCATCCTCCCGCGTAAAACACTGCAGCCCCCGCGGGACCAGCCGCACCTCCTCCGAAATTCGCAGATTCGAAGACGGCCCGGCTCCACCAGCACCATTCCCGTCAAACCACGACTGCAGCTCGTCCGCAAACTCCTCCAGATCCCCGTACCGATCCACCGCTCGCTTCGCCAGCGCCTTCAGACAGATTCGCTCCAGCTCACTCGGGATTCGAGCACGAAACTCTCGCAGTGAACGCGGGGCCGCGGAGATCACCTGGCTCAGAGTCTCCCGCAGGGACCCACCACGGAAAGGCCGCGAATCTGTCAACATTTCATACATCACCACACCCAGCGAAAACAGATCGCTGCGACCGTCCAGCCGATGGCCCTCACCCCGCGCCTGCTCCGGGCTCATGTACGCCGGCGTGCCGGCAATCGCGTACTCAGCCGGATGCTGGTCCCCGTGAATCGCCAGCCCGAAATCCGCCACATAGGGAATACGCCCCGCACGGGAAATCAGAATATTCGCAGGCTTCACATCACGATGAATAATCTTCCGCAAATGCGCCGCATGCAGCGCCTGAGCCACCGGAATCAACAACCGCACCGTCTCGCGCTCCGTCAGCCCGCCTGCTCGAATCTCTGACTCCAGAGTCCCTCCGTCGATGTACCGAGACACCACCCAGACACCACCCGCAGCCGTCCGACCCGCATCATAGACCGTCACCACATTCGGATGATCCAGCTGCGCCGCCATTCGCGCTTCTGACAGATAGTTTTCCAGCTCAGCAGCACTGGAAAAACGCCCCGGGGCCGGCACCTTCACCGCCACCGCTCGACGCAGCTCCGTGTCATACCCCAGATACACCCGACCAAATGCCCCCTCACCCAAAACGCGATCCAGTCGATAACGGCCAACCCCCACCAATTCCGCCGGCTCAAAACCGGCCGACGGAACCTCAGCACTCTGCAGCAATGTCTTCAGCTGGTCCGCACTGTCCGCTGCCGCGGAATCCGAAAGACGGACCACCTGCGTCGCATCATCCACCGAACCGCCAGCGTTCGATGCCTCCACACGCGACTTCGGCAGCGTCCCCTCCGTCCGCAGCTCGTCCTCACCCTCAGAACTCATAAACACGCCCCGGCTCGGCCACTGTCAAACCCGGCCTTCTCAAGTCCCGCAGCTCCGACACAATTTCGTCGAAAAATACCGGTTTCAGATGCCACGCCAGTACCGGAACACCTGCCCGCAACTGACCCAGCTCCGCCGCAAATGTCACACTGCTCAAATGCCCCGACTTCTCCGCCAACCAGCCCAAAGAGGCCGGAAAACTGCACTCCAGAAACACGGCCCGCAGATTCCGACAACCCGCCAGCAGTTCCCAGACTCGTCGAGTCGGCAGGGTGTCAGTAATAAACGCCACCGTGCTGCTGCCGTCGTCCACCAAAAATCCCAGCGTCGGTACCGGATGATCCAGAGCCACCGGAGTCACCTGCAGGCCACATGAATTCACCGGCTCCTCCGCCCGCAGCTCCTGCAAACGCAAAAACGGAGTCTCCTCGCGGGATAATCGTACAAAATCCGGCCAGATCCGATCGTTAAACACGTCCGACCGCAGACTCGCAAACGTCGCAGCACTCGCCAAAATCCGCGGACACTCCGGAACCGGCCGATACACATTGTCCAGAAAAAACGGCAGCGAACCAATGTGATCCAAATGACTGTGCGACAGAAAGACGTCCCGAATCAACTGCTGACGCTCAAGTGGCACCAGACAACCAACCGTCCCCGCATCGATCGCCGTGTAGTCGTTGATCAGCACAGACTGACTGAACTGCAGCATCCCCGATACACCCACACTGGACGGCAGCAGTTCCACTCTCATGCTCAGATCCCGTCAGATGTTCTCAAGGACAACCCCCCACTGAATCCCGCCAGAGCTTACCGGGGAAAGCCACGCAAATCCAGACCCCCGCTCAGCGGCTCATACCCGAACTCCTGCGACCACCCGGTCCGAAATAATGATTCAACCCGATGTGCAGCTCGGAATCAAACTGCCGGTCGCTGCTCGTTGGCACCACAACACTCATCGTCAGATTCGTTCGACGATACAGCTGAGCAGTCAGGCCGGTCGTCAGGTTCACCACGTTCGCCCGACTTCCCGCATTCCCGAATTCCAGCGGCACATCACCCACATTCGCCGAAAAATGGTCGGCCGACTGCAGCATCTCATTGAAATGCAGCTCCAGCACACCCGCCAGACCCGTCAGACTCACATCAGCCGCCGCATCCGCCTGATACAGCCACACACCTCCCTGGACACTCGCGTACAAAACGGCGCTCTCCTGCAGTCGCCCCGCCGCTGACTCACCCGAGTACCGGTCCTCAACAAGTACTGCCTCTCCGGTCGTATCAAATGCCACCTGGCCAAATCCCTGAATGAAAGTGCGGTCCGTCGGAGTCATCAGCAGACCCAGCCACGGTGCCACTGTTACGGCTTCACCGCTGCGACGCATGTACAAGGCCCGGTTCTGAATCACCGTATCATCAGCAGTCGGCAGCTCCACTGACAAACCACCCGAAACCACACCTGACTCCGTCTGCAGCAGCAACTGTTTCAGCGCCACGGACAGATTTCCCAGCTCTGCCGCAGATCCACCCGTCGTCATGAGCTCCTCGTTCAGCAACTGAGTACTGTCAAAGGTCCCTGCAAACGGCAGTCGCACCTCAGCCGATGTCCAGCTGTCGTTAAACGTACGCTCAAACCCCGGCACAAATCGCTGCACATCCCCGTAACCCGCCGAACCCACCACCGAATTGAAATAATTGTAGTTGAAGAACACCCGATCCCGCGGCAGAGGACTGTTCTCCTCACTGATCTTGTACTGCGAAATCTGCGAACCCGCTCGCGACAAAGCCAGACTCTGACCCTCGGCAAAACCGCCACGGTAAAATCCGTCCTGCACACCCAGCGACAAATCCGCCAGTCCCGATCCCGCTGACTGCCCGCCCGACAAATTTGCTCGCAGGTCCCGCAAACTGCTCTCACTCACCGTCCCGGTGTACCCCGCAGCGCCTGCAGACCCCGTCCGACTCACCAAATCCGCCACCACGCCCCGCTCAGCTGATGTCAGACCGTCATAATTCAGCAGCTGGCCATCAACGTTGAACAACAGTCCCACCGATCCCCCGTTTGCCTGCCCGCCCCCGCCAGAACTACCCGGAATGTCCACTCGAAACACATCCGCCGTAATTCGCTCGGCAAACAGATCACTCATCCCCCCACCCCGGATGAACAATGACTGAGGCTGAAACATTGGCCCCGTCGCCACAAACTGCTGCTGATTCGTGAAACCCAGCATATCGCCGGCGATATTCGGAGTCAGACCGGCGCGACGACCAGCTGTCCCCACACTTCGACTCGCCAAACGACGCTGACGACCACTCATCGAAGGCGGAGCAGCCCGACGGGCACTCGCTTCCACCTGCTCCGCAGCCGTTCCTGCACCCGCCGCACCAGCCCCCGCCGCAGACTGCGAATCAGTCGCCTGACCATACACCTCAGCACTCAGAATCAACAACAACAACGCCGCCGCTATCCCGCCCCGAAACATACCGCTGCCCGTCCCTTCCATCCATGGCCGACGAGTCATCCGCTGCCAAATCTTCCCTGTCCAGCCCAAAACACACTGCGCAGCAGACCCCCCTTACCTCCATCGACCACCAGCGATCACCACAAACATCCGACAATCACGAAAAACCAACACGCTTCACGACACCCACCACACCAGGCCGAGCTTTCCCCGTAATCGACAGACAACGACACCCGCCAGCAAACACTCCGGCAAATACCGCCGAAAACAAATTACCAATCCCCCCCCCTCGCCCCCGCAGGGGGAGAGGGGTCGGGGGTGAGGGGGCAAGTCACCTCAGCACGCAACCAAAGGCCAACCCGGCACGGCAGGGCATCGCAACCGCTGCCTCACCCGCAGACTACCGTCCGCGGCTCACCCGAAAACTGAAAACTGAAAACTAATCGCCCCTCGCCCCCGCAGGGGGAGAGGGGTCGGGGGTGAGGGGGCAAAACACCCCTGATCCGTCGTGCACAACGCTCACAACCTGCTGCCGCAAAGGGCTGAACTTGCGCTGGAAACCCCCGACTGTCATTCGAGCGTCTTCATTCGTAGCCCTAAAAACACCCGTGGCCTCCCGCCCGCCCCGCTTTCCTTCGCGGCTTCGCGGCTTCGCGTGAGCCAAACGACACGAACGTCCACCGCTGACAACTGACAACTATGTTAAATCCATCTGCCAGAACTGCGGAGTCCATCCGGCAGTCGACCAGCCATCCCTCGTTCCATATTCCCGCACCAACAACCGATCCGGCCAAATCTCAAAGTACAGGAACGCCTGCTGACTACCCCCGAAATGACTGCTGTTGTCGCAGTTAAACGTCGGTACCCCGGACTTCCCCGCCTTCGCTGTCCCATCCCAGCGAAAAATGTTGCGGCCATGAGTATGTCCGTAAAGGATCCCCGCGACTCGATATTCCCGCAAAGCTTCATAGTACGCATGCACGTCCGCCGGATCCCACTCCATCCCCTCTGCCTTCACCGTCTCCACGGGTAACGGCTGAGCATACCGCAGCACGTCGATGTGATGAGTCACCACGATCGGACGTCCGCTGCTGCCCACATGCTTCTGCAGATCGTCCTGCAAAAACTGCAGACTGCCCAGCGGCGCATAACGCCGACGCCGAGCAGGCTCCGACACCTCACCCACCACAATCCCCAGATTCACAAAATGCACCGGACCCCAGTCCCACGAATAATGCAACCCGTTCTCCGAAACGGCAGTCAGGCCCACTCGCTCCCTGTTCCGCCTGCGAATCTGCTGCACCGCATAACCGTCACCACGAGGACTGTCGTGGTTCCCGTGCACCTCATACAACGGCAGCCGCAGTCGCCCCTCCCGCCCCGTCAAGCCGTAGAAGTCTTCAAATCCAGCCCACTCCGTCCGCTGCATGTCCACACGCGGCTTATCACCGGTATCGATGCAGTCACCACCGTGTATGACCCCGCGCAGCTCCCGCACTCGACCACCACCCGCTGATTCAGGTATCTCCGTTCCCGACAGTCCGTTCAGACAGTCCACAAAACGCCCCGTCACCGCCACACTCCGCTGGTCCAGCTTCGCAGCATCCGCTGCATCCGCCAGCACATGAGTGTCCGAAATCATCAGGAACGCCGTCGGCGACTGCTCGTCATAAAGCCCGCGCGGTCGGCCACCCGATCGCACCTCCGGCGACCACAGCAGACCCCCCGCCAGCCCGCTCGCGACACCACCCAGAAACCCGCGCCGATCAGAATTCATACTCCGACTCCACACTACGACGGCCCCGTGTCAAACTGAAAGTTGTCCTGAGGATACACCAGCTCCCCGGTGCCACCGCGACGATACAGCACCTCCGTCGTGCGGAAACCCAGATCCTGATACAACCCCACAGCCACCTCATTCTCCGCCGTCACCTCCAGAGCCGCTGTCGCCATGCCGCTCTCGGCAAACCCATGCAGAGCCTGCACCAGCAGCGCACGCCCCAGCCCCAGTCCACGATGCTCAGGCACCACACCAATGTTCTGGATCGCTCCCGTCCCGCCACTCCGCAAAATCCCCTGAATTGTCCCCACATCAGCCGGTGGCCAGTCAGGCTCAGGCTGGTAGGCCACCATCCAGCTGGCCTGCGGACAAAATGTTCGCTGCGCCGCAATCTCACGCATCAACGACAAACAACCGTCCGCACGACTCAGACAGGAAAACACCTGGCCGTCCAGATCCTCGCGAAATGCACGCCACTTCACCTGCGCATGACGCTCCATCAGCAGTGATCGCCACGGCAGCCAGCGATAACCCGCAGGCAGCGGCCCACGAGCCGGCAGCTGGCCGGACAGCAGCATCTGCATCCGCAGTCGCTTGTAAGTCCGCTCACTCATCCCGTCACCACATACTTCATCGCATCACCCGAATCCGTATCCGACGATACTCCATCTGACCCCGATCACCCTCAAGTCCAATCGGCCCTGTCGGAGGCAGCTTGACAGGCTCACCCAGCACCTCCCCGTTGCATGTCGCTGTCGCCATCCCCCCACGCACCTCCACCACCAGCTCGTTCCAGTCCCCGGCACGGTACTTCTGCAAATCCTTCCACGGACCCGCCAGCACAAAATCCCGACACTGCAACTGCGGCTCACGCAAAAACACCCCGCTGTCGGCATTCGGAGTCGCCCGGAATTCCAGCTTCAAAGTGAAATCCTCAGGAAACTCCCGCACCGTCCACAATTGCTGGATCCGACGCCCTTCCACAGGAGTCGCCACAACCAGACGACCGTTGATTACCCGATAACGGCCGTCCGGTGACTGCACCTCACCCGCAAAAGCCACATCCGCATCCACAAACGGCCATACCACGCCCTCCGGATCACGCGCCATCCACTTCTTCGCTGACTCTCGCACCGAATCGGCCGTCCGACGAAATCCCCAGCCCGTCAGGTCCCGCCCGTTGAATAACAGCTCAAATCCAGGCTCAGGCTGAAACTCATCCACTCCCGTCTCCAGCAGGCCCAGCGTCGCCAGCACCGGCCGCAACGCCCCAGCCCACTTTCGATAACCCGCCTCATTCGGATGCAGCAAATCCGGCATGTCCTCCGCCTTCGCATCACCCTCCGAATTCGCAAATAAAGACCACGTGTCCAGAACTGTCACCAGGGAATCACCCCGTACCGCCTTCGCATACAACTGATTGATCTGACGAATCGAATCCGCCGGACGCTTCTTCGCAGCCGAACTCGGAAATACCAGGTTCAGCACAATCGGTACCTCCGGACACTCGCGGTGAATCGCCGCCACAATCAGCTTCAGATTTCCCGCGATCTCCTCAGCCCCAGCCCCCTCCTCCAGATCGTTCGTCCCCAGCAGCAACACCACCGCCGCCGGACGCAATGACAACACATCCTGCTGCAGCCGCAGCAGCATTCCCCGAGTCGTGTCGCCGCTGATTCCCCGGTTCGCCATCCGCAAACCCGGGAATAAACCGAAGAACTCATCTCCCGCACCCTGCGTAATCGAATCCCCCAGAAACACCACCGCTCCGCGATCCCCGTCACGCACCGCCTCCCAGCCCGCACGACGCGTCTGCCACAAACCACGAAACCAATCATACCGCCGAATCGGTCCAACTCCCGCCAATCCCTCATCCGACTCAGGCAGCCGAAACTCCGGCAGGTCAGAAAAAGCCCTCGCGTCCACCAGCTCCGGCTGCCACGACCGCTGCACACCCTCCGGCACCAGCCGAATGGCACGCACGTCCATCACCGCACCACCCGGCTTCTCCAGACACCGCAGCGTCAACAACCGCTCCGCCACACCACCAAGCTGCAGCCGACCCACGGAACGCCAGACAAAATTCTGAAAATGCCCCGTCTCACGCACCACAAATTCCAACTGCTGATCCTGCACCGACAGCTGCACACGACTGCCACCATGACCGCGTCCGCAACCCTGCAGAATCTCCACCGAATACTCGCCCGCAGCAGCCCGCAGCAGCCACTCCGCCGAATCCTCAGCCACACTCCAGTACCCCACCGTGTTCTTGTGCGGCTGCGGCTCATATCGCAGATTCTTCCCCCGCACAATCGCATCACAGGCACGCAGCACCAAACTGCCGTCCGCACCAGCCGACGTCGCACGAGCCGGATCGAACAGTCGCACCGGACTGTCCAGCTCCAGCACCAGCACCGGCTGCTCTCCCGCCACCGGCTCTGGAACATGCGAAAGCTTCACCGCCCAGTAACCCGGCTCCGGCTGCACAGTCAAATCGCCACTGCCACCCTTCAGCCAGCCGACTTTCAACACCACGGCAGAAAATCGCGGCACCTGCAGCACCTGATCCCGCTCCACCTTCTCCGGGACAACAAACAGGCGATTGTCAAGAAAAAATGCTTTCGATTCCGCTGATTTCCAGCCTTCCAGCGGCTGCGAACCCGGAGGCAGCTGAGCACTTGCGGTGGATGCCAGACTGCAGCTGAACCCCAGCAGCAGACAACTGCTGACCAACAGCCCGGGCAGCACACGAAAAATCCACCGCGACACACATCGTCTCATCGCCCGCTCTCCAGCACCGAAAACCCTGAACACCGCCGACTCAGACAGGCAGTGTACGTACAACACCGCTCCGGAATCCAGGATCCCGCAGGAAATTGCGATGCGGTGACAGGAATGAGTGCTGACGTCGCTGTACCGCCGTCACACTTCCGCACACAATAGACTGCACACACACAAACCCCACAACCTCTCCGGAAACCTGCATGCCCGAACCGGTACACAATGTCGCCAGCGTACTGGGAACCTCGGGCTCCATCGCGCGCAGACTGCCGGGCTACGAACCTCGACCAGAACAACTGGCGATGGCCCACGCCGTCGAACAGGCCATCGCCACCAAAAAACATCTGATCGCCGAAGCCGGCACCGGAGTCGGCAAAAGCTTCGCCTATCTCGTTCCCGCCATCCTCGCAGCCCAAAGCGAAGAACCGCCCGCCAAAAACAAAAAAAAATCCGGCGACGACGAAGAAGATTCGAAACAGGGCAAACGCCGCATCATCGTCTCCACACACACCATCAGCCTCCAGGAACAGCTGATTCATCACGACGTGCCCTTCCTGCAGGCCGTGCTCCCCGTCGAATTCTCAGCCGTGCTCGTCAAAGGACGCAGCAACTACATCAGCCTCAGAAGACTCGACAAAGCTGTCCAGCGGTCCGGGCAAAAAATGATGTTCGAAGCCCCCGGACAACAGGCACTCTCACGCATCCAGCAGTGGGCCACTCAAACCCGCGATGGCAGTCGTTCCGATCTGCCGTTCCAGCCACCCATGGACGTCTGGGACGAAGTCTACAGTGATCACGGTGACTGCCTGCGAAAGAAATGTCCCACCCACACCGACTGCTTCTACTACGCCGCCCGCAGACGAGTCTGGAATGCCGATCTGCTGATCGTCAATCACGCACTCTTCTTCTCTGACCTCGCACTCCGTCGCGATGGTGCCAGCATCCTGCCGGATTACGAAACCGTCATCTTCGATGAAGCCCACACCATCGAAGCCGTCGCCGCAGATCACCTCGGACTGTCCGTCAGCGAAGGACAGGTCGAATTCCTGCTCAACAAACTCTACAACGACCAGGCCCAGCGCGGCATTCTCTACAGCCACAACCTCGTCGACGCACAGAAACTTAACCAGGAAGCACGCATTCAGTCCACCATCTGGTTCTCTGAGCTGCAGGCCTGGACCAGAACCAACTGCCGCCCCAACGGCAGACTCAATCACCCCGTCAGCATCCCCAACAAACTCTCCCCGGCACTCGAACAACTGTCCCTCGAAATTCGCGAAAAAGCCGAAAAACAGGTCAGTGAATCCTCCCAGGTCGAACTCACCGCCGCCGCAGACCGCTGCCAGATCCTCGCCAGCCAGCTCAACTCATGGGCCACTCAGTCCATCGAACGCTCCGTCTACTGGGTCGAAGCCACCGGAAAACTTCAGCAACGACTCACACTCGCCAGCGCACCCATCGAAGTCGGTGGCATCCTCCGCGATGAACTCTACAACAAAATTCCGTCCGTCATCATGGCCAGCGCAACACTCGCCACAGGACAAAAAGACTTCCAGTTCTTCCGCTCCCGCATCGGACTCACCGGCGGCAGCGAAATCCGACTCGGCAGCCCCTTCAACTACCGGCAGCAGGCACGACTGATCCTCGCCACCAATATGCCCGATCCCGCAGCCGATCCACGCAACTTCGAAATGCAGGCCTGCGAACGCATCAAACGACACGTCGGCGAAACTCACGGACGCGCCTTCGTCCTGTTCACCAGCTACGCCATGATGCAAAACTGCGCCGAACGACTCACCGGCTGGCTCGCCTCACAAAACCTCACCCTCTACTGCCAGGGAAAAGGTCTCCCCAGATCCGCGATGCTCGACAAATTCAAAGCCGACGAACGCGCAGTCCTGTTCGGAACAGACAGCTTCTGGCAGGGCATCAACGTTCCCGGTGAAGCCCTGCAGAATGTCATCATCCCCAAACTCCCCTTCAGCGTACCCGATCACCCGCTCCTCGAAGCACGACTTGACGCCATCCGAGAACGCGGCGGCAACCCCTTCCGCGATTACCAGACACCCGAGGCCATCATCAAACTCAAACAGGGCTTCGGACGACTGATCCGACACAGAAATGATACAGGGCGAGTCGTCATACTGGATCCACGCATGCTCACAAAACCCTACGGGCGACTGTTCCTCGAAAGCCTGCCCAACTGCCAGCTCGAAATCGATAACGGACAGACCATCCGACCCGCCGAACGACCCTGACCGTCGCTCATTCCTCGCCCCCCATCGCCGCTCGCACCTCCGACACAATCTCCGCCAGCTCCAGTCGACCACCATACAGTTTCAACGCGGCCTCCAGAGCACCCCGCAACTGCCGCTTCTCCGATTCCTCGCCCGACGCCACCCACTGCCGCAGCAACTCCCGCAGCACCAGCTCCGCACCCCGCCCGTCAAGCTCCGATTCCCAGCCCGCCACAGTCTCCGCAACATGCTGCTGCAAATAACTGCCACCACGCAGTCGCTCCAAAATCCTCAGCACCGCCGCCAGCTCGGCCACCGCCCCGGCACCATCCCCCGACTCCCGCATCACATACGCACGCCGAATCAGTCGCCGCAGCTCGTCATCCACAGCCGACACACCGGACTCCACTCCACGCTCCCGCTCCTGACCCAGTGATCGCACAAACTCATAGTCATCCACCTGCCGCCGCAATTCCCGCACTCGCTCGGAATCCACATCAGACACCCCACCCGCAGACAACCGCTCCTGCAATGGTTTCAGGACATCGTCCCGCACACTCAGCCACGCCGACCCCGGCTCGCCCCGCAGGATCCGCTCCGCCTCAGCCAGCCGCACCGCATCCGTCGGCACATTCCGACGACCACTCATCCACCAACCAAATCCGATCAACAGCCCCAGCAAACACAGCAACACCCACGTGTTGTCCAAAACAGCACTCACACCACCCGATCGACGCCGCTGATTCTCAGCACGCAGCAGATTCCGCACCGTCGTCGCTGTCCCCGCCACCCCCGCCACCCCCGCTCCCGCAGCACCCACGCCGCCGACGCCAGCAACACCCGCCACTGCTCCGCCAGGCCGCACCACCGTCTCAGATTCCAGCTGACGCTCCACAAACTCCGCTTTCGCCAGCACCTGCTCCAGACGACGCAGCACCACCAGCGCATCCGGCGGACGCCGACCCGGATCCTTCTCCAGCAACTGACACACCAGCTCCTCCAAACCCGCTGGCATATCAGGAGCATACCGGGAAGGCAGGTCAAACTGACCAAACTGCTGCTTCCGCAACAGCTCCGCCGTCGTCTCGCCCGTAAATGGCGGACGTCCCGTCAGCATCGTGTACATCACCGCCCCCAGAGCATACAAGTCGCTCCGCGGAGTACATCGCTGGCCCCGAGCCTGCTCCGGGGACATGTAATCGGCTGTCCCCACGATCCCGCCAGTGCGAGTCAGCCGCTCGGCCGCAAACACGCTGGCCACACCAAAATCCGTCAGCTTCAGCTGACCGTCCGCTGCCACCATCAGATTGCCAGGCTTCAGATCCCGATGCACAATCCCGGCGTCATGCGCCGCCTTCAGCGCCCCCGCCAGCTGCTGCGTACGCTCCACAACCTCACGCCACGGCAGACGACGACGCGACTGAATGTCGGCCGTCAGCGTCACACCGTCCACATACTCCATCGCGTAATACAGCAATCCCTCGTCCGATACACCGTCCCCATACAAACGCACGATGTTCCGGTGCGACAACTTTCGCAAAGCCGCTATCTCACGGCTGAATCGCTGCTCAAATCCTTCCTCACGAGCCATCGAAGCCGGCAGCACCTTGACCGCAGCCCGCTCACCCGTCTCTGCATGCACCCCCAGATACACGTTCCCCATCCCGCCGGCGCCGATCCGACGCTCAATCTGCCAGGGCCCCAGCCGCTCCGGATGCATGCGCCCCCCCCAATCCCACACCGCTCGAACCCAGCCGCACCCGGACTCAGCGAACACCCGCC
>Ga0209990_10000558_pt1 | contig 36517 bp, 65 predicted proteins | sample NOAtaG_6_FD_187304 | JGI IMG/M metagenome (GOLD analysis project Ga0209990, IMG submission 187304) | Freshwater lake microbial communities from Lake Erie, under a cyanobacterial bloom - NOAA_Erie_Diel5S_2200h metaG (SPAdes) (version 2) | ecosystem: Environmental > Aquatic > Freshwater > Lake ...
ATTACTACTAGGAGAGTTATAAAACCTTACTTACTTTTTGGAGAAAAAGGGTACTATATTAAAACTAAGTTTGTACCTTTAAGCAATATTAAAACAAACAATACATTAATAGAATGCCCATTTTAAGATGAAACTAATATTAGAATCCATAGTTGAGGGAATATCAACTTTAAAAGACGGTAGCTTAAAGATTGTTTTATCCACTCAGGAAGTTGATAGTACAATGGCTGCCTCATTATTTAACTTTAGAAACAAGTTTTGTAAGGTCTTAATTTCAGATAGCAACATTACAAGTTTAGAAGCTGAGCTAGTTGATAATACAAGCATAGCAGCCGGAAAGAAGCCAAAGACAGAAAGCGCACGGTTAAGGGCTGTTCTATTTAGGTTACACGAACAAAGTAATAGTGAGTTAGACTTTGAGAACTTCTATAAAGCCGAAATGAATAAACTAATTGAACACTTTAAAAGTAAGTTGGATTAATGGCTAAACGGATCAAAGTTAGAATATGTGCCTACTCACTATGTAAGAAAGAGTTTAAACCTACTTACTCAACATTACAAGTGTGTTGTTCGGTTGGTTGCTCAATTAATTATAATAAGAAAGTTGAACAGGATAAGAGAGTTAAGAAAATGAAACAGGATTTAAAGACTCACTCCGATTATGTTCAGATACTTCAAAAGGTATTTAATACTTATATTCGATTAAGGGATAAAGGAGGGGATTGTATAAGCTGTAAGAAACCTTTAGGAGAGTCTTATCATGCCGGCCATTTTTTCCCGACCACTAAACAGTATTTGAGATTTAATGAAGATAACGTACACGGCCAATGTGTTCAATGCAATATGCACCTACACGGTAATCTTACAAGATACGCTTATTACTTACCTAAAAAAATAGGCTGGGAAAGGTTTGAAGATTTACACGCTATGGCTAATATGGAAATGAAATTAAGCATACCAGAGATTACAGAACTAATAGCTAAGTATAAAACTAAAATACAGGAACTAACATGAAAAAACTAATAATCCTAACCCTCACTATTTTAATGGCTGTGTCCATTCCTTTCAATGTTTTACTATGGGTTTCCTTAGTTAAAGAAAGGGATCAAAACCAAATACTACTTTGGGAAAATATTAATTTAAGAGGTTATAAGAAAAATTATATAGAACATATCTCTCAATGTGATTCAATAGGAGATTATTTTTTGAGACAAAAGAACTTAATCAAAGAAGATTCTACTCAGTAAATGAGTCGATATATTCCTCAATGACCTGATAAACGGCTTCTGGCTTACCGTCTGCGTAAATGATGTTACCATCTGAAAAGACTAGCTCAGTATAGTACTTTTTATTTACTTTGTTCTTATGGATAAAACACCTTGGGTTTAACTGACTAATTGTAAAGTCCTCTCTTAGTTGATAGATGCCTAGCTCAGATTCGTATTCATCCCCGTCCTTAATTCCCATTTGGAGCTTTTGAACTTCGCTAACTTCTTCGTTATCTAGTCCGGCCGTGATCGGAAATATTACTTTAAGTTTAAGCCAGTTTAACATCCTGTAATTTATTAAATTGTTTCTCACCCATTGAGTGATGCTTACCGCAATCCTTACACTTTAATTGAACTTTAACTATTCCCGTTGCTGACTTCCTTCGGTTACTAATAATTATATTCCCACTACCACACTCAGGACATTCACCCCTACAACCGTAATGAGTTTTATGTTTAATGTAAGGGTTTATAATTGTGAAGTATTCCTGTAATATTAGAACATCCATTTTACAATACTTAATCATTTCAGCCATAGCCTTAGAGCTTTTATTTCTCCAAATATCCATCCATAACTGTTCTGTGGTCTTTATCTTTTCTCCTATACCTAAGTACTTACAAATGGCATCAAGTCTATTAGAGGGGAAATTAAATCCTTTACGAGATTCTTTTAATGTGTCTATACTTGTGTACTCTGGAGGCATTGGAAGTCTATGATAAATAGCCCTAGTTCTAATCCATTTAGTGTCGAACCTATCGCAGTTGTGGCCTGAAATCTCATCCGCTTTAGCCATTACTTTAATAAACTTGGATATCATTGCTTTGTCATTCTGTTTAGAATCCCACTTTAAAGAGTAGATTTTATCGGAGTGTTCCCACTTGTAACAGATACAAATGATTTTAGCCTGTTCTAAAATTTGGTGATAACCTATTGAGGTCTTATGTGACGGCCTCCAAAACCAACCTAGGCATGGACTCGTTTCAATATCGAAGAACAACCTATTTCTGTTAGCCATAGTTTTTTAATTATTTACGCAATATAGCAATAATTAGTAACACTCACATCCTAGAAATAATAATTAACAAAACTAAAGACACCCCTAAAAGGAACCATTTAAACCACTTCTCAGGGTCATGGTTAATTACTATGCTCATTTGTTGCTAATTTTATCTAATTGAATTTGCTTGTTATGAGAGCCTATTGAGCTACCAAAGTAATATCCTATAACCCCCATTGAGATAGTTGTTAAGGAGCCAATTATACCGCTAATAAGGATTTCTTTCTGAGGGTCAATGTCTTTAAAAATAATAATGTACCAGAATATAAACGTCGAACCTAAAACCAAAAGAGATAACAAAGGGGTAATGATTTTATTTAACAAAGGAGCTTTATCACTTGTGGCAATTTGTATCTCCCTATTCCTTGCTGAGTCATTCTCTTTAGCTTGGATTTCCATTTGCTTAGTAGCCTCAACTTCCATTAACTCTAAATGAGAATTGATAGCCTTTTGTATTTCTAACTTAGCAGCCTCTTTTTCCTCTTTAGTCATTACGAACTTATCCACAGTTTCGCTAACTGTTTCGATTATCTTACTTGCACCTCCTGCAAATAGATTTTTTAATACGTTTCCTATTGGCATAATTTATAATTGAAAGTGAGGCATATCGACAAACTTAGTCCAATCACCACCCCATGTTAAGTTAATTTTAAAACTATATTTTGCCACCTCTTGAATGTGCCTAGCAACTACTGTTAACTTGGCCTTATCCCAACTTGCAGTACCGTTAATTAATAAGAATATATCAAACGCTGTGCCCTTTTGATGCTCACTTATTTTGTTATAACCGTCACATTTAGATACTTTCTTTAAGAATAAGCCGTGTTGATCCTCAGCCGTTCTCATTCCTCCGAATGGTGGTATCTCAAAAGGATAAGGAGTGTCTTTAGAAGCCTCAATAAGTATATCTATTAATACTTGTTTTACTCCTTTAAGTCTATCTAGGCTACGTTGGTTCATAGTTTAATATCAATAAAAATAAAATATATTCATCCTCTGTTGTATCACTTGGAACGTGCCAAAGTCCACCCTTAACTAACACTATAAAATCTCTGTCTTTCATTGGTACAATTATGGTAGTTAATTACCAGATTTATTCCGTTGTTTTAAAAATTATATTAACTTCTTCAGATATTTCAATATCATGGTGTATTGTTTCGCCAGTACCTTGAGATAAAGCATAAGTTATGTTCTGACCTCTTAAATGAATAGCCGTAACTATTCTAGGCAATTGGTCTTTATCGGTCTTTAAATAAACCGTTTGACCGTACTCAAATTTATTATCTATTACCATCATTCGTCCTCTTTTTTAGGTACACTTGGAGGGCTTGCTAGTATTGCCTCCTGTCTTAAGTTTAACGCTCCCTCAATCTTATCTAGTCTAAAATTTACTATTAATTTATCGGCTTGGTTTAAAACCTTGTTTTCCCTTATTTCGTTAACTAGGTTATAATACCCAACCATGAAGGTAATAATAAACCCAGCTAACTTAATAAAGTCCTCAAATGTAAATTTAAGATTCGATAGTTGCATCTTGAATTATCTTTGTGCCTACTGGTTTAATATCGCTTTTCATATCGGCCTTAATATCCTCAGCCTTCTTTAGTTCCTCATACTTCGCTGCAATAGTCTGGTTAACTATTTGCAAGTTACGCTCTGTTTGTTCTTTAGAGGCTAACAAATCGTAGGCTATTACCTTTAATTCGTCGATTGTTTTACTGTTTAATTCCATAGTTTTTTTGTTGCTAATATACAATTAATCTTTTACTCTCAAAACTGTATTCATCTTTTTTCTTAAAGTCATTTATACACACCCTAACTATATCGTAAATGATAGTACCCCAAGAACCCATAAAAATATCCATCCAACTAAAACCCGTTGGCCTTGGCTTTCTCATATCGTAAAATTCCTTAGCTACCATGCAAGAAATAGTAACGCCATTCGATACTAGTATTTTCTTATTTGCTGACCATTTAGGGCAGGCAAAAGATTGAACATGATAAGATACATCGTTAATGGTTACAGCTCCGTAGAAGTGAAGGGTTGCATCGTCAATAACTATCTTATCGTTCAGCTTAATTTGTGCGAAGGTAAAAAAAGGTATAAGTAGTAAGTATCTCATTTTTTTGTAAGAATAAAATAAAGATCATCAATCACATTCCAGTAATTCGCTGCCGCAAATTGCTTAGCCTCTGGGCTTCTATTTACCCAATTACCGTTAATAGCCTCACCAACTTGATAGTCAAAATCACACTCAACTTTGTAATGGTCTAATTTATTAATATCTCTCCAAGCCTTTGAAAAGTAGTAAACCGTTGAACTTGGTATAAACCTTCTATGTGTTGGATCTTGAAAAGCTCTCATACTCATAGCATTTGGAAAGATTAAAGTCGCTTTACCACTCGGCTTTAAAATCCTATGTACTTCATCAATAAAAGCAAATAGTTTATCTTTGCCGTTAATATATTCCATTGGTATATGCTCAATAAAATGAGAGCTGTAAACTTGGTCTACGCTATTATCTTCAAATGGATAAGGAAAGTTATTAAATAAATCATGTTTAATATCACAGTCCCCAGCAATATCAACTCCAATTACCTCACATTCTTCTGTGATGTTTAATTGTTCTTTAGTTACCTTTCTTTGCCCACAGGCTAAATCTACTATCTTCATATTTGTTTGTTTAATTTCTACCACGTAATATCTTGAGCCAAATCATAATGACCAATCTTAACCGCACAATCAACGGCACATCTGTAACCGTGTGTTTTAGCATCTCCCCAAAAATATAAATCCTGTGTTCCTACACCAGTTCCTTCAATGCCTGTTAAAGTTTTAAACCAAGGCTTCCTTAATCTTTCATCTTTAAACATTGATAAACGCCAAAGATTAAAACCCATTCCTGTTCCTACGCATTCAACTAATTGCCCATCAATAGGCACTTGTGGCCTAAAGTTTAATTGAGAATCTTTAGGGTCTCCCCATATTTGAGGTACACCACCCTCGCCTTTAGTCCAGTATAAACCACCAATACATGAGTATTCGGGGTTCTTTTCCATTCTATCAATAAGTTTAACTAAGCTGTCAGGCTGTGGAATATTATCATGTTCAATAGTTAATAAATATTCCCATGTTGAAAGCTCGGGATGGTTTAGAATTTCTTGTATTGAATTACTAAACGCTTCGCCAACTTCCATTCCAATAGCTGCCATTTTCCAGCTCGCTTGATTAGGTGGAAATATTAAAGAACAATGAGATAAATACACCTTTGTTGGTATTGTTGTACCAGCAGGTATTAGCATGATTACACGCTGCTTTTTCCAAGAGCCACCCTCTAATATTCTCTTAGCTGATTGGTCTAAATTTTCGTTATGTTTACCAGATTCAAGTCCTATTATCATGCTACAAATATAATAATATTTTATTACGCTTCACGAATTATTTGAAAAGGTAATAAAGGTTGATTAGCTACGCTTGAAATTCCTGTTAAACCCAAACTACTAGAAGATGAACCATTGGCATTAGTAGACCAATAGCCTAAACCGTTTCTCATTGGGTTTGTACTATTATTAGATGCTGTACCCATTGCCGCAATGTTAGCGTTAATCTGAGATACTGCTACATAAGTATTTCTTGCTGTAACGTTTGTCATTGCTGCCACACCTCCAGTTGTTGCTGTGGCTGTACTTTGAGCGATGGCCATCCAATAATCACCAGCTTGTAAAGATGCCCCAAATGGAATGTCTAACCACCTCGACCCATTGAATGATGTTAAGTGAGTAGTTGATACGTTATAAGACGTAGCGTTAACATTGTAGTTTGTTGCAAAGTTACCCTGTGCGCTACCCCCTCTTTGAGGGTATGTAATATTATGAGATATTGTTTGGTTATTTGATGCGGCACCTATTTCTACACGAACTTGATGAACTAAACTAACAGACCCACTGGTTAAGAATTGTAAACTTGAAGCATTTACGCCTGTTCCTTTAGTGTAAATATTTACCCAAATAGATTGACTATTATTTAAAGTTAAGGATTGATTGGCAGAAGTTGCTCCAGTTGTAGAACCAAAAGCCCAGCTATTTGCAATCCTAATATAAGATGCTGAAATGGGATAAGGTAAAATAAACGGTTGAACGTAATTAGATGAGCCACCCATACTGAAAGCAGTTGTACCTTGGTAAGGTAAACCATTATCATAATAAGACCTTATGTTTGTTGTTGTTGCATTTGACTGCATGGCAGTAGTTAAGCCATTATGAGCTGCTGTTAATGTCGAACCACTTAATCCAAAAGAAATACCGTTTAAATCACTAAACTGAATTGTTTGTAAATTTCCGCTTGTAGTTCCTGCACTTACGTTTATTGCACCACCACCACCGGGGGCAGCCACCGAAATAGCTAATCCGTTTGAATTTAAAGTAATTGAAGCGTTGGTTGCTGAAGTTCCAATACCTGCATAACCTGAAGCGTTTAAACTAATACCTGAACTATTAACAGTCCAAACTACATTTGTTTGAGCCGTGTTTAATCCTACCCCATCAGTACTTGCACGGGCTGTTGTTAAGTAAGCACCAGCCGATTGTAAAGCCGTTGTTATATTAGAAGCTAATCCAAAAGAAATTGTTGATCCGTTTGTTGAAGCTGATAAACTTGAAGCAGCTACTAAAGATAAAGTGCCTTGTGAGCCGTTTAATTGACTAACGCCAGCGCCACCGCCACCGCCTGCTGAGAAAATAACCGTACTTCCATTAACTGAAAGCGTCATGTTATTTCCACCTTGTAAATAAATATCGTTTCCCGATATTGTAGAAGCTCCTAAAGTGTTACCAGCTAACCCAAATGAAGGTGAAGTGATAACTGTTTGACTTGCTGGTATGCTTCCAAAATTTGTAGTATTTGCCATGTTATGCTCCTATTAAACCTATTGTTCTTAAATCTGTCATTAATGCAGCTAATCTTTGAGCCACCTCTGTTAAAGTCGCTGTGCTAGTATTAAAAGTTGTTCTATTTAATGTCCCTGTTGGTGCTGTTGTATATCCACTTGGTTGAACTACCGGTGTGGCTCCCCAAAAAGCACCCTTTTGATTAGATGCGTTAAATATTCTGCTACCTGTTGTTGTGTTTGTAATTATGTTTACACCATCTGCAAGGGTTATATTTCCACTTACATCAATTCTCATTCTCTCAACACCATTTGAATAAAATACTGGGAAAAAACCACCACTATGAGTATATATTGAAAACTCACCACTCAGCTCATTTAGTTCTAAATATGCCCTAGATACTGAGTCAGCAGTGTTTCTAAAGTTTATAATTGATTTACTATTACTATCAAATGGCTTTAAATTTATAGTAGCCGTTGTGTTTGTGCTTATTCCTTGAAGCGTAAGTTTAGTATTTATATAAACATCACCCTTTGACATTATAGCCCAATTATTCGTACTAGAACAATTTGTAGATATTACAGGTGGCTCTATAAAAAGCGTTGTAGTATTTGTAAACACCTTACCGGCAACTACACTTGTATAAGTAGGTGCTGTTATATACCAATTTCTCTGCGTTGTGATGGCTGTATTTCCAGCCCATTCAGTTGAGCCCGAATCAAAATAAAGCCCAATCCTTTCACTAGCACTTGTTTGATTTGTTAATGCTGGTTTTAAAAACCTAATGAAATTTTGCGCTGCTACAAAGTTTTGATTAGTAACATTAAATGCTGCAACATTATTAAACCTAAATTGAATAGATTGTGCATTATTTAAAAGTAAATCTGTATTATCTCCAAAAATAGTATAATTTGTGTTTGTTGGTAATGCTTGCTGAAACCACAAAGCTGGGGAATTAACTCCAATATTACCGAACTGAATAGTACCACTATTCGATGTGAATAAAGGGTCAGTACTCAATACAGCCGTTGTCCCCGTTCCTGTTACACTATACTCTCCTAATACTCCAGCGTTGTTATAAAGGATACGCGTGTTAGTTCCTGAGGTTATTGTGGAAGTTCCAACGGTTAAACCGCCACCGCCCCCACCAACGCCACCGTAAAAGGTTAATCCAGAAATAGCAGTAGAGCCGTCCCCGATAATATATTTACCATCAGTACTCCTATAAACTATTTGACCGCTTAATAAAACTACAGCAGCATTAGTTGTAAACCACGCAGCATCCTGATAGCCTAATCTGACATTAGCATTTACTGTACTCATCCGAAATATCTTCTTAAAAATTTAACATCCACTCCCTGTTCACCTGTCTTATCAAAGGAAATATCACTAGAACTGCTAGTATTAGAGTTAGGAAATAATTTACTACAATCCCAATTAGCACAGCAATACTCAGAAAATAAATCGCTATTCTCACATAAATATCCCTGTAACATTTTAGTATAGTGCATAGCATTGTTTTTACACTTTGCTTCGAGTCTACTTTCTTTTCCTTGATCTGCATTGCTTAAGTTTTCCCCATTTTGTTGAACGTTTCCTATGTTAGCTATTTTAGTTCCAATGAAAGGTAAAGCCTCTACAGTTACTAGCCATACCATACAATCTCTAATTTTTTTACATAAAATTAATTCATTTGGGTAACTTGCTAAAGTATCGTCTGCTATAATTTTAGTGATTAAATCATTGTATAAATTAGTTCCTATTACCCCTTGTATATGTACATCCTCAGCTATCTTCATAAAAGGATAGAGAGTAACCATGTCTATATTTTTGCCTAGTGGTGAGTTATCTTTAAGATATTGCTCATCTATAAAGTATGCTGTGTTAGCCATTTATCGGTGAAGTTGGGTTTGTACCAGTTGGTGTAAATACTGTGAATGGTAAAATATCTAATTGAACTGGGGTTTTATTAAAATCTAAAATCTTTTGAAGTGATTGAATTAAAAAGTTCCTATCCGCTTCCATACTTACCTTATCAAAAATCTGATAAGCTACTTGTAACTCAGTATTGCCTCCTAATTGACCTGACACTGAAACTCCAGCCAATAAAGGACTAGTTAATTGGTGACCTGTAAGAATCTTTTTATCGCATAACTCAGCTAGTAAAAGTAATTGTTTATCTAGTCCACTAGTTTCAATAGGCATAATATCTGGAGCTAACTCCTTACCGTCTGAAAAAGTCACCACGTGTTTACCTGCATTCTTAGCACCTCTAAACTGAGCTTTTACATTAGCCATTATTTCATCCCTGTCATTCTCGCTTGCTGGTAGCTTATAAAATTTTAACCATAAGCTAGGGTTCATTCCATTCTCTAAGTTACTAGAATGATAAATACCCATTTGAAAGTCTGTGTAAATCCAAGTAATAGCACCTACATAAGATGGCACTCCGTAATAATCTAAATCTCCTACTTTTTCATAAACTAGTTGATTCATGCTTTGCTTATTGTTCTTATTAAAGGCTGCAATAGGCATAGGTTTAAATCCCGGCTGTCTGTATTTAAGCCAATCCTTAGAATAGTAGTAAGTGTCCACTTCATTGTCAGCGTTCATCTTACCAGCTCTAATATGTTTAACAGGGACGTATTTAAGAGTAACTATCTTAGTGAAATCCATGTTATAAATTACTTCATAACAGAAAGCTCCAAACTTTTGTAAGTCATTAGCTAATTTCATGGCTAAAATATCACCCCTGTCTTTACCGTTAGGATTCTTTAATAGTAAATCTAAGTCTAACTTAACATTAGATGGTAGTGAATTATATGCCGCTATTGATTCATCTTTGGTTTTAGTGCCTTTAATAATAAAGCCCTCACCGTGAGTCATCTTAGTTTTGGTCTTTAGGATTGAATTATGAATAGCCGATCCGTATGGTAAGTCAGCTAATTGTAAAGGATACTCGTTATTTTCCCCGTATAAAACCCAATCAGTATTTTTCTTTTCAATTATTTGTGGAACTTCAGGAATTGCAGAAGCAAATACCGACATATTAGAACCACTCGATTGAACTACTTTAGGGCTTACTGCCTTACCTAACGCTTGTTTTAAATCTTTTATTAAACTCATCCTTTAAATGTTTTTGAACTCTTTGTATTGCTATCTCCTACGAAAGTAGTGATAGGATTAGCACTTGAATTACGAACCCAAACCTTGCCCGTTTCTACCGTTGCTAGTGCATTAGCTTTAACTAAACTAACTGGGCTAGTACTAGCCATTTCAAACACAGTATAAGACCAGAAACCAGCCTCTAATTTAATCGTCCCGTTGTAAAGGTTTTGGGTGTTTGATTCTGTAATTGTGAACATATTGTATCTGTCTGTATTGGTACTCATTTCAAATGCTGTAAATGCTATTATTTCACCCGTTGTATCATTAACGAACTCAAATAACCAATCATGCGAGGTTGTGGTAGCCCTTTCATTTAAGGTTAAAACAACCGTATTAGCTTGGCCTTTTGTGATGTAAATCATTATAACTATAATACATTAATTGTGAACTGTTTTTAAATAGAAAACCCAACCTTACAGGGCTGGGCTTTAATCTATGAAACAAAGTTATATTAAGTGTTAGCTGTTAAACAAGCTGCGGTCATCGTGTTTGCTGGGCTAGGTTCTTCACCTACAAAAGTTAACACGTATTGATTAAGTTCGTTTTTAGCTGCTCCTGAACCACCTACCGAAGTAGTTAAGTTCATTCCGTTTGTCTCCCCCAAATACCAAATTACATTATTTTGGTCGACAACCACAATAATTAAATTCTCTCTTTGAGCTAACAGTATTAATTTATCTCTTTTAGTTTTCTCCCTACGGTTTAATGTTAGGGTCACTGTTTGAGTGTATAAGTCACGACCTGCGGCCTGATTAAATTCTCCACTCTCTACATAGTTTGCGTTCCCTTTGTTGAACTCAAACTCATAAAGAACGCCACTCATTGAAAGCGTACTGATTTCATCACCGGGACTTGACAAACCGATTGAAGTGATATTAGACTTTTCTGTTACGTAAAAGCCTTTAAGACCTCCTATATTATTGTCGCAACCAAGCGTTAAGCCAGAAGCTATATTTGAACAAGGCATATTTTATAAATTTATTTAATTAAAAAATAGCAGGGAGTTAATTAAAACCCCCTGCATTATTACTATGAGTAAAGAACAATCTCAGCACCTACACCGAAACCGAATCCGATTTTAAACTCAGTTATCATACGAACAGTTGGCTCACCTAAGATGCCTTTCATACTGATAATGTTTAATTCGTTTTCGTCGCTTACTAAGTCTGTAGCATACCACAAGTTTTGAGGGTCAGCGCATACAGCTCTGTAAGTTGGCATTCCTTCAGCTACTACAATTTTAAGGTCGATGTAAGTAAGTTCATAAGAACCTTGATTCCAACCAACCAACGCGGGGTTAGCAGTTACCAATGCTTGCTTATAAGCTCTTCCAACTACTGGGGAAACATAAAGAACTAATTTAGAAATATCTAAAGTGGTTGGGATTGCTGTGTAAATCTTAGTGATTTCAGCAATACAAGTACCAGCTACTCCGATATTAGTGCTAGTAGCAGCTACGTCTACTACTGTAGCATCAGCAAGTAATTGCTTGATGATACCATCACACAAAGTTACTGGAGAAGCTGAATCATCACCAGCCCAACAGATAACCTCAGTTTGTTGTGAGATACGATTAGAAACTAAATTCAATAAGAACTCGTTAAAGTCAGCAGGAATATTCCCGTCAACATTACTGCCCGGTCTTAATTTTTCTGAAAGGTAAATCGACTCGTAATCTTTTTCGCAAATTTCGAGGTTAACCTTCAATGCACAGACACTTAAAGTTTTCTGGGCTAGGGAAATAGTTCCTGTTGAAGCGAATGAACAAGAGTCATCAGCTAGGATGTTACCTAAGTTAAGTGATCCAACTTTAACGCTGGATTTTACATTAGGGAAAAGACGGAAAGTAGATTTACTAGTTCCAGTCAATAACGCAGTTGTATAAAAACCATCTAGGTCTTTACCTGTGTAAGTTGTTGAATTTGATAATACAGTTGGCATTTTTTATTATTTGTTTTTATGTTTGTTTAAAATTGATCTTAATGCTTCGAATTTGCTTTCTTTAACTTCAGGCTCTTTTGCGCTAGTGATAGGCTGTGAAGCTGGTAGGTTAGAGAACTTTTGGTTTAGGGTTTCAATCATGCCTTTTAACTCATCAATTTGAGATTTCATTGCTGATTGAATTACTGCTACTTCTTCGTTAGATAATTCTCCTTCTGGTTCAGATGGTGAATCTTCAATAGCTGTAATGGTTCCGGCTGCAACTACAATAGTTGAACCGTTATCTAAATTAAATGTACCCTCGTTTACTGTAGTTCCGTCAGTTGCTGTAATAGTAACTTCTGCTCCTACTGTGAAGGTATCATCTTGGGTACTTAGTGTATAAGCACCGTCGCTTGTTTTTACTTCCATTTTATATGTATGTTTAAATTTTTTCATTTCCATATCAAGAAAACCCTCAATAGAGAATCCTTTAACATTGCCAGTCTTAACCTCATCTGCCCAGAATTTAGAGTCACCTATGTAGGCTCCAATCATTGCAGTATTAATAGGGAAATCAAAACCTAAATCTTGGCTCTTATCATTTTTACCTGTTAACCATATTTCTTGGATAACAGCGTTCTTTAACTGTGAATCTTTTTTGTGTTGGTAGTTTAGGTTTACAGTCTTAGCCTGAGCTTGGAACTTGCGAACCATCTTAATTATTTCCTGCTCTGTGAATATTACATAGTACTCACCCATCTTAGGGTCGTTTCTGTAAATAGGTTGGTTAGGAATTAAGATAGCACCGTATAACATTTGCTTATCAGCATTGAAAGCAAAGTTTTTAATATTAGATAAGGCTACGAAGTTAGACTCGATTGCAGGGTAATCAACACAAGAAATCATGTTGATGCCCTCATTCGATTCTAAACTTTCGTCAATCTTTATAAAGAATACGGGTAACCCGTTCAATGATGCCATACCCCTATAATACATTTAGGAGTCGGCTTGTTTTTTGTTTACTAGAACCTAGCTTGTTCTTCTACCCTAATAACTCTCCTTTGAACATCATTAATCTCTGACACCCTAACTATTAATGGTTGGTTTACTCTATTGCCTGACTCATCAAATTGTGTGGAGTCCTGACTTCTTTGTGGTATTGGTTGAGCTGCTGGGTTAACTCCGCCACCTGTATTAATATCTCTTATTCCCCCACCGCTTGAACCACTTGGAGCCGATCCCGGATTGAACCTAGCTGCTAAAATCTTAGCTACTTGGGCAGCCGCAAATATACCAGCAGCAGCAGCAGCCGCAATTTTAAAGCCAGGAGGTGCAGTTGCAAAAGCTGATAAGGTAGCACGTGTTCCATCGATAGCCGCTTGACTTGCTTGGAATGCTTTGTTAACATTAAAAGCCTTTTTCTTAATTTCTAATTGACGCCTTTCGTCCCCTTCAGCAGCGTTTAACTGACCTTGAAAGAATAAGTCTGATAATTCCTTAGCAGCCGCTATTGAGTCTTTTTCTATTTGTAGCTTAGTTTCCTCTTTAGTTCTTACTTTAACTTCAGCTTTTTTATCAGCTTCTTCTTGTGCCTGAGCTGACTCAGATAATCTATTTGCTAGTAGTTGGGCTTCCTGTTCATTATAAACCTTTACATAATCAACCCTCTTTTCAAGGTTCATTTTATCTAGTTCATCCTGTGCCCTCTGTTCAAAGTCTGCTTCTTCTTTAGCTTGGTCTTTTGCGTTCTTCCATGCTTTATACTTTTCGTCTATTTTCTTTTGCTCATAAGCATACCATTTATCATAGGACTCTTTATTCCTTTTCTCTATATCTTTCTTTTCCTCAATGTCTATAATCTTTCTTTCGGTAGTAGCTGCCTTTAACGCTGCTGTTGACTCTGTTAATTGCTTCTTTTCTTTTTCTGTTAATTCCTTACCTGACCTTATTGTTAATAGTAATTGATTTAAAATAGCCGTGTTAGTGTCAATGATTGCTTGCTGTTTAGCCCTCTCAAATTCAACCGTACTTTTACCTGCTGCCTTTGCTTCCTTACCTAACCTGTCATACTCTGCGCTTTGAGCTGATAGAGCCTCTTTAGAATCTTCAGCCATCTTTATAGCCTTCTCACCCATCTCATCTAAAGCAGAGTTTGTAAGTCCTATGTTATCTGTTAACCAAGTTATGCCGTCACCAATGGCTGAAATAATATCTCCAACAAACTGAAGTGATTTAGCTAAAATTCCTGAGCCTTTAGATAGTTCGTTAAAGTTTTGTACTAAGTACATTATTCCCTCAACGATTAAGAATATAGGAATAGCCTTCATTGCAGCTCCTAAACCTTTTAACGCTGTGCCTAATTTACCGGGGTCAGCATCAAGTAAACCTTGTTTAAATAAGCTCATTGAGTTATTTAACTTCTCAATTCCTGAGCCTTTTAAACTTTGGGTTTCGTCTTTTAAATCTTCTAACTTATCAGTTAACTCCGCTACTCGTTTAGCAGCTTGGCCGTCACCATTTAGGGCTAAGGCTTTCATTTCCTTTAGCTCCTTTTTGATCGCTGATAACGCATTAACATCAGCGTTAACTTTTATATTTACTGCTACATCAGCCATTTTCTTCTGCTTCCTTTAGCCATTCATCACTCTCAGTTCCTTTTATAAAACCGCTAATAATCATAATGGAGTTTAACTTCATCTTTATATAAGGTAATACAGTAATGTTCAACTGTATATTATCATCCTGTAAGCCCTGTGTTATATCTACCGTACTCATAAAATTCGTATAATTTTTTATTTTCTATTTCAAAACTCCTGTGTGTTAATGTTAGCACAAAGTTGGTTTGCATTACTTGTTCAATCCTTGTTACGTCCCCTTTTGCTAGGCAGTATATGTAGGCGTACCATCCCCACTTTTTAACCTTAGCAGCCTCCGCCAATAAGGTATTCTTTTCTGCTTCTGTTTCTGGTTCATCTCCATCTTCAGTATCTGAAGTTGAAAATATACCGCTATGGTCTGAATACAGTTTCTTTCGATATTGCAAAAAAAAACAACCGTCCCATAAACCTGACCTACATTAACCTTATCCCTAAATATGCTAGCTCTCTTTTCTGAAGTGATCGTGTCATAAGGTAAACTGTTATCCCTATAAAATACCCCCAAGATATTATGTAAGTTATTGATTGGATCCTCAAAGTATTGTTCTAAGTCAATCCACTCACCTACTGAAAAAGAACTCATCTTAACCATGTGGTAAGTAGTATCGTCTATCGTTAGTACTTCTTCAAAGTCTTTATCACTTGGTAGTTCATCACACCATCCTAAAGCTGCTACAATCCTATTAAGAGATTGCATATCGTACTTTCTTATTTCCTCTGTATCTTCATTGATTAGAATTGAGATAATCTCTAAAGCCCTAGATTTACTTTCTAAAGGTATTGAGTTAATTTCTTGGAACTGACTTACTGTAACTTCATTCCAACTGTCTGGTACTTTAATTATCATATTGTGTATAGCTTAGATTTATTTGAATATACTGTTAGCTTTCCATTAGTATCTAATATAGTAGTATAAGGCATAGCACTTCCATCTATTGTGGTTGAAGGGCTGTTATTATCGTCTATTGTAAATTCGTATACTCCTGTGTTAGAAACTATTTTAAACACTACTTTAATAGGATAGTTCCATACGTCCCATGTGCAAGTAATAGCAATACCAGAGGCATCTAAATCTATTTCATAAACATCATAAAGACCGTCTATTATGAAGTCTGCCGTAACGGCTAACACCCTAACAGCTTGCTTTCCTATTTCAGTTTTGTTATTATAAGTAGAATCTATTACCCTGTTAACTAAATTAGTTCCTGTAAAGTTTCTCACATCACCATTCACTACTACGCCAGTACACCCAACTAAATGAACGTTATTAGCTCCAAATGAAATGTAATTAGCAGAGCCCCCCATGATAGTTGAGTTCTCGCCTAAGTTATTATTACTGTCTCCTATTTTAAAACTATTATTAAGCATTACCCATATTGCCTCCGCCAATTGTATCACTAATTGAATATGTGCCGGGTACAAAAATTGAATAGTCAGTTAATTTAAGTAGTTCGCACATTGTAGTTTCTTCCATTAAAGGGTTATAATCTTCTATTTTGTTTACTAAATAATATCCTTGCTCTCCGTTTATTACTGTGAATATTGGATATCGTGGATCAAATATTGCTATATCGTGCGGTCTAAGTTTAAACCTTCCTCTTACTATCTTACTGTTCTTATCGCTAATACGATTAACCCATTGTGAATAATACTTATTATAATTATTATTTGTAGTCCAAGTAGTAGGTAGTATTCCTTGAGGGGCGTAAATTCTTTTTACTTGTCCCCAAGCTAAATCCAAAGTAGGACTATAAGGATTATCCGTCATTCCCACAGCAGGAATCGTTGTATAAACTATTTGCGAATTAGGTACTGTTCCGCCAGTTAACGTCCATTGAGTGTTTGGTAAAGTAACATTCCCACCAACATATAATAACCTTATGTTAGGTTTACATGGTGTTATAACAGCGTTTGTCTTAGTTAGTATCTGTGGAATGATAGCGGGGTAATTAGGGTTTACAGCGTATGGTGTAGCACTAAATCCTGACTCGTAAACATTCTCACTCTTAATGAAATCGTTTGTTATATCTTTCCTATGTATTCCATAACTCTCTTTATATTCATCTTGATAAAGTTTATTGTAGTAGTCACCATCTTCCTTATCTTGAAATATTAGTTTGTTATTATCTAACTCTCCTAATGGAATTATCTCAACCCCGGCGCCAGTGTCATGTTCCCAAGTTCTTGAAGTTAGTAATCTGAATGTTGGCTCAGGTTCAATTAATAAATTATTAGGTATAGATTTATCAACCGTACATTGTAGATTAAACTTTTTAAATATCCATCTTACAAAGTCTGACTGTTTAACGTTTAAAGGTATTAATGTGTTTGGGTTTACTGAATCCCCCTCTACTATATTAGCACTTGCTAACTCTGCCGAGAAGTTTGAACCGCTTGATAAAGTAGAGTTTAACAACCAAGTTCCTGCCGATAGTGTCGTTTGGAATGTTGGATTAGTAAAAGTTATAACAACCTTATATGATAAGGTAGAATATAAAAATGTATCTACAATAGGAATTGAAACGTTAAACGTTCCTAATCCTACAGGTATTTGATTGACTTGTATTTGTCCAGTTGCCACTACTACGTTATTAGATGCAAGAACTGAATAAGTGATCGCTCCATTAATACCCCAACAAAATGTTGTTGCATCTGCTGCGTTCCTTGTTATTGTAATATCTAAACCAACATTAACGTTAAGGTTATATTTAGCAGTTATTGAAGGCGTGAATGATGGTGTGGCAAATATATTTCCAGTATCATAAATTTCAGTTTGAAATGCTATGTCTGTTTTTGTAGTTTCTGAGTAAGATAAGATACTTGAATTAAAAGTTAATGACTTTGAAAATGTTTGTACTCCTGTTGCCTGAGCATAAAACTTAGAAGCGTTTATTAATGCTGATGATCGTATCGGTGGCTCAGTCGGAGGTATAACCAATCTTTTAAAGAATGTACTATCTAAAAATGTTGAAGTCCAAGTATAACCAGCAGCGTTAAATATAGCGTATAAGTAAACCCTAGCATACATACACGCCCTTAAATGCGCAGGATTAACAAAGCTCATGTTAGAGTTATTAACACCCCAATCAATGAAGCCATAATAATAACCATTAGCCTGAACTCCCGGATTATTCCAAGAGTTTAATAAGTTAGTATAGTTTAAAGTGTGTGTCCAGTTTGCTACTCCTAATTCCGTTGGTGTTGCAGTTAAATCAATATCATCTAAGTAAAGGTTTTTTATCTTAGTGAACAATGTAACGACCTCGCCAATTATATTGCACCTGTAAATTACACTACTATTTGTTTCATCCTGTTCAATTCCTAATATTTGTAAGTGACCATCAAAGTTTAGTATCTCATCTACATAGTAGTAAGCCTTTACTTTTAGGTTAGGGTTGAACTTACTTAGTGATATATTAACATCGTAAACATTCTCAAAGAATAAATTAACTTCTGGTGATCCCGGTATTTTAATTGACTTTGAATAAGACCCGTTTATTGCGCTGTTAATATCCCTTACCTCAGATATTTGAAATGTGATAGGCACAGGAATATTATCAAAATATGGACAATCAAGATTAAAATTGCCTGCTGGACTTCCAGTGTTTTGTTCATTGACTAAGATTAATCTAGTATTAACCATGCTGATAAATATTCTTATAAGTTGGTTCTACTGTGATTGTTATTCCTTCGTTCTTTTTATTATAACTCTTATTAATAAGTATTGAAGGGGTTGTGTTCTTAACTGGAACTAATCCAATAGTCGAACCGTAATCAATATATAAAACTGGTGATGTAAATATTTCTCTATGGAAATTGAATTGATCCTCGCTTAACCAATCTGTGTTAAGTAGTATTGATTCCTGACCAATAGAACTTAAACACTTCTCCCACATAGCATCCCTGCCATATCCCCAAGACGAACCGTTTAATGAGTTTGGATTCTGTCTGTAAAATGTTTTCTCGCTTGTCTCGGTAAGCTCTGACATCTTGTTAAAGTTCAATGTCTCGAAATTACCAGACTTAGCTAAGTAGTGAATAGTATAAACAGTAAATGTCGGTTCGCAGCCTACATATATCCTTGATATGTTTTGCCTTGCTGTTACAGGAGGCATTGTATAGCCATCTATTATATCGTAGTATGCAACTGTTGCCCCCATTATAGAAGCTGCCCCTGATACTACAGTGTATAGAGAAGATGAAATATTAGTAAGTCCTTTATGTCCTACGTCAATAGCCACATACTTATCTGTGTAAGTTGTTCCTGATTGATAAGGATTAGGTATGTCATAAACTCCTATTGCCGTTCCTCCTGAATCATACGTGTTAATCCTGAAAAACTCTAAGTCGTTATTCTCCGAGCTTAGCGCATAAATGAAATGGCTCTTATCTGGGAACGTAATCTTATTAGAAGTGTACCATCCAGTTAACGTATTGTAAACGTCACTCGTAATATACTTAAAATTACTTGTAGAGTTCTTGTAAACATAATCTGACGAATCATAGTAAACCCAATCTAATGGCTTTGCTACTCCGTTCCAAATAATATAATCGTAGTTACTCCCCGCATGGTAAGAGGCAGAATAATACTCGCCAATATTAACACGTATCTTTCTAATTGCATCCGTACACCTTTGGAATCCATAAGTATTCTTAGGTACATAGTTTTGAATGAATTGATCGGTGAATACTTTAGCATCAAACCAAAGGTCAGATAACACAGGTCGTTTAGGACAGTTATAGGTTTGAGAAGTGCCAGTTATTAAATCAGTAACTATCACTCTATAAGTAAAATCACTTACTGAAGTTTGATTAGAGGTTGCTCTAAACGCCTGTGCATTGTAGTTAGGTGTGTATGCTGCTGGTGTTTGTGTTACTGTGATTGCCATTTACTTTAATTCTTTTTCTAATTGTTTATCAATATCCAATGCCATTGCATCCCCTAACCCTTGTTCAAATTGTTTCTGCCTTCTAGTAGTTGGTATGGTAAAGAAGTTAGTAGGTTGTATTCCAAACATCCATATTGAACGTCTAATTACAAATGAAGCACTCTTATCAATACCTTTAATCTTTAACCATCTTCTAAAGCCTGAGTCCTCCGGTGGCATCTTATCCTTAAAGGCATAACGTCTACCCTCAAATTTATCTACCTGTCCCTTTTGTACTTTCTTACTCTTACCTTTAAAACCTTTTATCTTACCCCTACCACTCACACCCGAATCAATATACTTACCGTATTCATTCATGTAGAATGATAGAGTCAATTCATTCTTATCTATCTTATACTTGATAGATTTCTTTAAGTCACCTGTGGCGTTGTTAGTTAATCTATTCTTGATCTCAGATACAACTTCTTTGCCGTACTTGTTTAAATACTTTTCAGTAAACTTATATTGCTCTGCCATGATTCTGACCTATTTGGTTTTGTCTTTCTCTAAGTCTTTTCATAGCCTCAGCAAACTTTTCCATGCCGTACTTATAAGCCTCATCTCTAGTTGAGAATTGATACTCACCTCTAGTACCCCATTTCCATAAGCCTGTTTCTCTTGACTGGTATGCCTTCATGTTATATTATATTATCTACTACCGTTGTTACATTCGCAGTAATAGTATCGTTAATAGTTGTTAGAACAGTTACTAAATAAGAACCTCCACCGTTTACAGTTGCAAGCACATTACCATCTTGGTCTACAATAGTTACTGAAGTAGTATTGCCTCCCGGACTAACAAAAGAGCTTGCAGGTATATCACAGTAGTTACTATTTAATTCTGAATCTATTGTTACGTCTGCCTTCCAACCTGTTACCCAATCGGTGAACTCCTCCATGAATGGTTCAAGAACTGGATCACCCGTTAAGTCATAGTTATCTGATTCGTCCCTTAATATCTTTATTACATCGTTTAGTATCTGTTCAGTATCACTCCATACCTCAGTGGTTTGGTTATCATCTACGTCATTACGCTTAACTAAATCAAATACTAATATTCTAAATGTTCTTTGTTGTGTCTGGTCTAAAGTAGTTGAGTTGATAGGAACAACAAACATACAGGGGTAGGTTATTTCCTTGTTCATTAGTTCTTCTATCTGCCATGCCTCACCAAACCCATAAGAGTTTAATTGATAGTGAGCATTCTTGATATCCTCAAATAAGTCTTTATAGTTGTTTATTGTAATCATCCTTCTATGCCTAGGCTAGTTAGTTTCCTAATCTGTGTGATAGTTAACTCAGGGGTTAAAATTCTTTTACCTCTAAATCTTACCCATTTATGTCTACAGTTGTAAGAACCCTTGTATAACTTAACATCGTAGTTTAGGTAGTTGCTCAGTATGTCTATATCGACTGAGCTTACTACCTTATCGTACTTTAGCATCTGTTTACAGAATGGTCTAGTCTTATCATCTAAAGGCCCAGAGTAATAATAGTATTCCTCATCTGGCTTAGGCTTGCGGTCTGCAAACTCATATTTAACTTCTTCTACTAAACTCTTTGAGATACCTTTCTCGAGCATCATCTTATTAATGTAATGCTCTAATTTGAAAGTTGATATTTGGTTAACATTCATTAAATCTATAATACAATTAGTTGGGTCTGTTTATAGTCTACCCATCATGTAATTGAACTCACCTTTACTCTTATATTCCTTGTAACATTGGTAAGCTATACAGCAACTCATTACCCCGTCATCGTGAAAGCCTGAAGGAGCTGAGTATTTTATGTTTCTAGTCTTAGGGTTATACTCATAAGTAAATACATTGAACTCTTTTATTAACCAATCAATGTTAGGTAAAGTGAATTGTTGGTTTTGAATAGCTACCTGTAAACCCTCAACGATATCCTGTTTAGATTTTGAGGTAGTAACGAATGGTTTAATCTTTGGGTAAAGTTTTAACAGTTGCTCATAGATAACGTCCCCTATTGAATTAACCTCTATTAATACGTGTGGATTGTATTGTTTAAGGATGGGGAGCATTGAGTTGATAATGTTCTGCCAACTGTTATGCCTCCAGCGTTCACAGTAAACTAAATGCCCGTTTTGATTAATGATAGATAGAACCGTGTAGTCATCTGCCCTACCTAAATCTATCCCAGCATAATAAGAACTTGATCCCGTTGGATTAGCTATTGTTAAATTACTAAAGACTCCCGAACCGTTATCTACAAACTCAGCTAAGTACTCTTGTTTGAATATATGCTCTGGTAATGTATAACGGGCTGAGTCTATCTCATTAGGGTCTATGATTGGATTATCATAACTAGACATTCTAAAGGATTTAAACTGAGGGTCTACCCCATCTAGTGCATGAAGGTTATAAAACCAATTCCTACCTCTTGGAGTAGATAAGAATAGTACTTTCTTACCCATAACTAAAACGGTAGCTCTTAATACATTAGTCCATGCCGCTTCCATTTGCCATGCCGCCTCATCTATTATAAGATAATCAAATGTAAACCCCCTCATGTTATCGTAACGCTCTGAGCTAAAGAGTTGAATAGATGAACCGTTAACCTCGAGCTTTAACTTACTTGCATTGGTCTTTACAAAGGATGGTTCAAAAGCCTTAGCCATTTCATCAAAGACCTTTTCTGATTGTTTATAGATTGGACTTACCCAGCCTATCTTACAGCCGGGGTCATTCATTGCCCAATAAAACGCTTGGTTCATTGCAAGCATAGTCTTACCGAACTGCCTGCCTATACTTAAAACATAATACTTGTAAGGTTCAAAGTTAATTGAATCATGTATTATCTTCTGGTTTTGGTGTGGGTTGTATAGTGTTACCAAAGTTTGCATTTATAGTTCCTGTGTGTTCGTTCTTAGTTTCTGACTTCTCAACTAAGCCGTTAAGTCTTTGGGTTATTGATGGGTTGTAAAAGCCCATCATGCCTCCAGTAATTTGTTGTTCTCTGATTTCTAACCTTATACGTGAACAGATAACCTTAAAGTCATTATAATATTGTAAGTTGTTATCAAAGTAATTAGATACATCTCCATGATTTTCAAAGCAATAGCGTTTAAAACCTTCTAATGTATAAGGTAGTACGGGGTAATCAGTCATTCGGTGTCCGTCCTTACCTACGTATTGTATCTTAGGCCATTCTTTAGCTTGATCCTTTAGAGATAGTTTATAGTTATCCCATGCTTGTTTAAGTTCTTCAGGGGTTTTAAATATCCTTGTTGGGTGCATTAGTTTGTTTCTTTAAAAGCAAAAAATTTAACATATTGAACGGTAATAAATAAAGGTATTACAGATTGCCAACTTAACCCAAAATAATCAAAATAGTAATATGTTACTACTGACTGAATTGCTACTGATAATACCCCAACTATAAAATCCTTCATTAGTTTACAAATAATATGCCTAGGTATTGAACCATTGGGCTGTTAATATAGATTGCTTGTATCATTACATATTCTCCAAGGCATTGTGTCCCCGTCTGTAGTTTCTTCTTCTTCATCCCATTCATTCTCAATCTCTTTGAGCATTTAAGTAGGTTTGTAATCTTGTTATTACTCTCTCAACACATCTTGAACAACCGTGTCCGCTTTCGTATGGTAGGTTTACCCCCGGTATTAGTTCGTGTCTATGTTCGTTGTATATGTTAAAAATCTTATGCGTTATGTGTAATGGTGCTACTCCTAATGGTAATACACTATCTATTAGTTGTTTAACTTCTTCCTTCCAAGTCATATCTTATCAAATGTTAATTTTAACAACCTACTAAATATCTCAGCACTTATTGATACGATGCATGCTATTAGAAAGTTCTGGTAATATGCTAACCCAATCCAAAAGCCTGAACACATTGAACAGTTGATTAGCTTCTGAATCACTTGAAGTGTTAATCCTTTAGGAGTTGATAGATTGCCTACTGTTAAAAAGTTCTTAATGAATTGTATTGATCCGGCTCCTGTGGTGAATAACCAAGTGGCTGCTAGTATTCCTATAAAGTTGATTGTTTCCATAATTATACTTTTATACTTAAATTTCTATGTGGCTGATAATATGATAACTCGATTCCGTTTTCCTGAAACATTTTTGCCGCTTCGTTAAAAGCATCATATCCCCAATAATGTTTTGTATCTACTAAAACAAACTCTCCTTTTTTTCTTAGGTGCCACTTTGTTTTAAGAATAGAATTTATTTCTCTAATACATTTTGAAACTGCATCTTTATGCCTTAACTCATTATCTGCCTCTTCATTTCTTACAGTATTAATACTATTCAATTCTTCTATTGTGATTGGCTTTTCCATTGTTCTATCTTTGTTTTAACCTCGTTTATTAATTTGTTAATATTCTGGTAGTTAGATTCATAACCTACTAAGTCTGTTAATCCTTTGGCTATGTCCCTGCTACTCATTCCTAATTCAAAGTACTGGTGAAATATCTCTTTATCCCACCCCGGTAAACTTTCTTTAAACACTACCAAGTTAACATAGTTCTCTGCCATTGATTTATTCAAATGACTTACCACGTCTATTAATTCTTTAGTGGCTTGGTTTGTTTCCTCACAGTTTAAATATATCTCGTTTAAGGATTCATTGTCAACTACTTGGTGTCCTTCTATTATCTCTAACTCCTTACCGTTGTACAACTTGTTAAACTTTGATCGCTTACCCTTAAACTCCCACTTCATTTGAGTAACAAATACCTTTATAAATTCTTCATCCTTTTCGGGTATTGCGTCCCAGTTAGTTATCTTCAAGTATGTTTCACTAATCAAGTCATCAGCCATTAACTCATTCTTCACTCGGCAGATATTCCGGGCACAATGTTTAATGTACTTATGATTCTTAGATAGTAATTCATTTAACATTAGAAGTATTTAATATCAATACTTAACTCACTCCCCTCAATCTTTCGGTCTGGTTTGTAAAAACTTACTACCCTTTGACCTTCCTTAGTTTTGTTATCAATAATAAAATGCTCACAAACTTCATCCTCTACTATCATTATCTTCTTGAACCTCCAAGTGTTACGCTTAGCTAAGTGTTCAATGAACTTATCGTTATAACCTAGCTCCTTTAGTTTCTTTCTAAAGATACCTTCCTTTTGCTTCATTATCTCATTAGCAATCCTATCGACCTCGTTCTGTATGTTTGGCTGTTCTTCTGTAATGTTCATAGTAGCTTACTTTTATCTAAATGCTCATCGTTGTACTTGGTGTGATTCTTTGCGTTATCGCTGTAACCATCCCTTTGATGAGCTATGTATTTAGCTGTTACAAATATACTTAAATTTTGTTTACTTAACCATCTATCATAGTGGTTAATTCCATCCCATGTTAATAACTTATCATAGCTGTTAGCATTTACAATATAGAAGTGTAAGCCACAGAATTTACTTATCTTATCCCAATACTCATTGTGCTTTGTTGTTCCCCCTCTATTATAAACGCCTCCCATTAATATATCCCAACTGTCTGGCAAATTATCTAAACACTTATTAAAGTATTCAATAGTCTTTTCCTTAGCCTGAAATACTATATCATCTTCCATGATACAAATGTACGGCAGTCCCTGTTCCTTAGCTAACTTAATACAGTTAGTATGAGCTTGGCCTATTCCCTGTTCTGGTTTTAAGTGAGGAATCCCATCTATAACCATAGGCTTTAATCCAATCCACTTTACTTCCTCTTTAAAGAGTTCGTATCTATCTGTACGTTGGGGTAGGTTTATAACGCAGCTAACCATGTAATAAATTATGAATGTGTTTCATTGCCCAAACGTCTTTAGTCCTATCTAAATCATCGCTCTTACAACGGTAGTGGTAAAGATAAGGGTTCTTCATTCTTTGATCATGTGAGCTGTTATAAGGAAATACATCCCATCTCGCTGCATCCGTTGGGTGAACGCCTGCTCTCTCTAAATAAACCCCTATTAAACAGTCTTCAGAGTCTGTAGGGTAGTCATCAATAGTTCTTAATATATTAACTAGATCGGTAGATAAAACAAAACCGCATCCAGATGCAAAGCCTCCGCCTAACTTACCGTTGTAAACTTTTGTTTTTGGTAGAGTAGATATATATTCTTTTAACTTTTGCTTATTAACGTAACTTGATGCGTTGGTTCTAAATATATAATCATAAGCACAGTTAGAATCAAATATCCAATCTAAAGCTAACTTAAACCTGTAGTTGTTCATATTGGCTTCCTGTGGACACTTAACATATAAGTCTTTACCATATTGTTTGAACTCATTGCCTGAGTAGTAATATATTGTATCTACCCCCTCAACATCTATTGAATCCCAAGTTTCCTTTTGTCCCTTGATTATTTTATCAAAGGGTGGTATATGGGTGGCTTGCACCATTATTAAAATCTTCATATTATTATCCAATCTTTTTTTGTCATAATTTTCCGTATACTGATTCAAATAGTTTTAAGAACTTAGGTAGCTTTTCTTCATGCTTTACATTTACATTCTCACAGTGAGCATCTATCATTTGACCTTCAGGTGTAATCATTCCATTGCCACGATCTGTTCTACCTAATGCGTAACAAGTACCCGGCTGTCTACCTCTTAATACATTTGTAATAGGTAAGCCTGAAGCCTTTAATCTTTTAGTTAATAAATCCCAGTCATAGTTCCACCACGTTTCCCAATCTTCTTTGTATGGAGTCCCTAACCAATCAGCATCACGTTTAAAATCCGCTACACTATTCTCAGTTAGTAACATTACCTTTTGCCATTTATCCGCAGTCATTCCAATATATCCCATTGGATAAAAAGAGTAGTCCGTTAAGTCATGGCCGTAACTTGTAATCTCATCCATGTTAGGATGCCAGTAATCAGATAGTGGAAGTAAATCCATATCACTAATCATTAAATACTTATCAGGTTGGAACCCAAAGAAACGTGCAGCGTATAACCTTGATGCCTGTGATATTGTTTCCTGTCTAATCCCTTCCATCTTAGGAACTACTACCGTGTAATCACTTTTAATATTAGCCCTATCTACGTCATCAGTAATCATTGTGCATACTGACCAACCGTAAGATTTCCAAGCCTTATAAATATAAGGGGAATAAAACCAATAGTCTGGGTTGTTATTTGTGCTTACTACTATAATTTTCTCGTACTCCATTTATTTCACCGTTTATAATTGTTATTAATATTTCATTACCTAGCTCATCCTTAATAGTTAGTAGATGGCTTATGTCAGTTGAATGCTCTAAATATATTACCTGAGTATTAGCGTGTATTCCATTTATGTTTACAATGCTATGATTCATTTACCCAATAAAATATGTTAGGATATTTCTTTTCTAAAGATAATAAATCTTCGTAATCATTCCAATACTTTCTAAGGAATTTAAACAAAGCAGTTTCGTACCAGCCACTTGCTCCAATGTGACCGCAAATAGTATTTGTTTCTTCTGGTATGTTTAAGTCTAAATAAGTAGGTACTTCATTATGCCAATCATTTAAGAATGTGTTAGCCATTCCTAACAAGTAGTGCTGAGTTATTGATTCACTTCCTTTGTTTGCCCATGCCGGATATACTGTTTCATTTAAAAAAGTTTGATCGGCTCCCTTTCTTTTATAATCAATGTGTTGGTTAAGTTGCAATAGTTTATCCCAACTGTCTGGCATTCTCAAAGTCCACGTATCAGTCTTTATTCCTATCATGCCTCCAAGTAAAGGAATGTTATGTGATACACTGTCTGTAATAGCGTGCATGGCACTACCTTTGTTTAACCAGTACTGAACGCATTGAGCTTCTTTCTTAGTGGTTGGGCTGTCTAAGTCTCTACAAAGTACATGAGTGAATTTAGGCTTATCCCACTCTTTGCCACCTTTGTTTAAATAAACGGGTTTTAATCTCCAAAGCATTGCCTTGCATAAAGGCTCAGGTTCGTTAACATAAACTTCTAAATCCTTTATCCCATCAAATAATTCCTTAAACGCTTCGTAGGTTTCTTTATCAGTATTTAATACCGTAGTCCATTCAGGATAAACTATTCTATTCATCCTAATAGAAATCATTAAGCCTCTTAAATAGCTGTTAAAATCAAAACAATTATCTTGACGTTCTTTATTGTAACCAAATAGTGCGTAACTAATAGCTTTCATTTGTTGCTAATATAATCATAATAATACAATATTTTATCTATGTAAACTTCTTTCTTAAGAAGTTCTGACTTTAAAAGTCTTTGTGAATATTCTGAATCCTCACCAAAATCTTTGTCAGGAAACTTAACAGCCTTAGCTACTTCACTCTTAACCACGTTTAAATGGTTCGTGTTTCGCTCATACTTAATTGGATTGGTAGTTGTTTTCCATTCAGAGTATTTAATGCTATGCTCAAATAACTCAGGGATTCCCCCGTCGATGGTTATCTCACCCCTCAAAGATAAACAGTCTGGTTTACTTTCAAGTGCTTTTAAAATGGTTTTAATATAATCCTTAGCTATTCTATCGTCACTATCAATAAAGCATAAGTACTCACCTTTAGCCCAACTTAGTAACTCGTTTCTGTAATGTCCTATTGATTTTTCCCCATTGTTTAAATAAGGGTAAACCTCTACCACATCATGCTTACCGTAACCTATTTGTGAGTTAATATCATCGTGTAATAGTTGGAACTTCTTATGATGTTTCTCGTGGATAGGAATTAATATACTTAAAAATTCGCTCATTTTATTTCTAATTCCTCTCCAGTTAAGGTAAAATAAAGGTTTTGTAATTGGTGTACGTATTCTATCTTATATTCATCTATAATCCACCCCTCATCGTTTCCTGCATCTAAGTAAAATCTATGTTCAGTCCAAATAAAACTACCTTTAGAAAATGAGTTTTCGAACCCTTTAGTTGGATTTTTAGGTTTCATAAACCCAAACTTTATCAACCATTCTTCGGTTAATGGGATGGGTTCTATGTGCATTTGTACCATGTCTTTTTTATCTAAAGACTCACAAACAGCCCCATCATAATCAAACCATAACACCCTAACTGGTACAGTATCAACTTGTACTAAATTACCAATCCTTAATTCATTTGCTTTCATAGTCCAAAGTTAATAGCTCTACGTTTGTTAAATAGTTCCTTATCGTAATCCCAAGCTAATTGATTCTTTTGGTAAAGACCATCATCCCTTAAAGAAGTTGGATGCTGACAAGCCGGGTGATCGTGCCTGAATAAAACATCAGGGCTTTTAATTAACTTACCTAGCATCTTAGCCACCTCAGTTGCTTCGTTATCACAATAGAAACTTTTATACTCAGGATGGTAAATTGTTTGTGTTCTATCCCAATAATTTATACCTAGTATCTCCATTGTGTTTATACGTGGTTGGCTAGAGTCATAATACCATAAAGAGGCATCTAGGCTATTAGGCATAGCTTCTCTTATAATTGAATCCCAACCTTGTTTAACACAGGTTTGGTCATCGCTTAAACTAACCACAATATCCCAATATTCCATTTGACTAAAGATTAATAAATCTCTATTAATGGCATGGATTTTAGACTTGCTAGCTCCGTAATAAATGTGAGGTTCTTTTAAAAGTTCTCTTAATTTTAAAGTAAACTCATGGCCACAAAGCTCATCGTCAGTATCTAAACTAATTAACCACTTAATCCTTGATGGGTTATTAGCTAAATCTTTAGCCTTTCTTAGAGCTTCAAGGGCTTGACTAGGTCTGTTTCTAGTAGTTAGTTTAACAACTATCATTTTCTCTATCAAGCCTTTATATTCCATTGAGTTCAAAATTAGTTATTTTTTTTTATCTGTTATTATTATTTATTAACACAGCTCTGTTCTTTTCTCGCATTGCTTCACGCTCCTTTAAGTTCATATCATGTAGAAATGTTTTAATCTTAGCCTTTCGTTTCTTTTTTAGCTTATACCTATCTACTACTTTAACCTTATTCTTTTTAACTTTAATAGGCGTATAAGAATAGTGTTTAGGTTCGTTTGTTTTTAATCTCTTAGCTTTCTTTTGTGGTTTAGTGTGAACGTCTTTATGGCATTGCTTACATAGAATCTGGATATCGGACTCTAGTTCATTCATAAATCTAACATAGGTTAAATGGTGGCCGTGTAATTCAACCCCACTTATAGAGCAAATCTCGCATTTATTACCCCTATCTAGTTTAATCTTGTTTCTAAAGTTAATCCACTTGGCCGATTTTAGATATTCATTGTAGGCTTTTTTCCTATCTGAATGATACGTTTTAGATTTTAACACTCGGCTTTTAACAGGTAGCTTATCTTCTCTATAAATAGATGAGCCAATTCTGTTATACTCTTTTATTACAAAGATTGAAATCTTTTTTTTAGACACAATATCATTTAGATTCTCTAGTATGATATACTGATTTACTATGTCTTTATGTTTTAGACTTAATAATTCAGCTTTGTGAATCATGGTTATCACTTTAACCATCCGTTTTATTCCTGTCTTGTATGATACTGTGTTCATAATGCTAAACTGCTTTAAAAGAAAAAGTAAAAAGAAAAACAACCGTAAGAAAAACAAAAACAAAAAAGAAAAAGCCCCCTAGGAAAACTTTTCTGTTTTTAATATTATTGACTCGATCCAAACTAGTGACTAGTAAGTTGCTCCTTTGGTTACCTTCCTTTGGCTTAGAAGGGTTTAAAATAAGTCTATTGGTCATAAAAAAAAGAACCCCTAATATACTTAGCCTGACCAGAGGCGTCGGTATAAAAGGGGAGTAAATTAAATATCTTATGTAATCTGGTCATACTTGATTACAAATTTAACACAACTTTAAACACCCCCGACAAATGTTAATAAGTTCTATGATATGTTAAATTACTAGTCTATTAACATTCTTTAACATTTGACCTATTGACATTCGCAATTAAGTGTGTATCTTTACACCATAAACAACAACGATATGAAAACTAGAACAACAATACAAGACTTAATGATTCAAAAAGGAATGACTGAGTTAAACCGTAATAAATCAATTAGATTAGTTTCTTTAACACTTAATGGTTTATTTGTATATCAGGTTCTTGTAGGTAAATCATCTTGCCAGACTACTAGTAATTTAGAATCAGCTACAAACTTATTCAATAAATTATCATAATGAAACAATTACAACTCCCCTTAATAGACTTCGATAAGGTTCGTCTAGGTCAACTACAGGCCGAGAATAGAGAGCTAAAGAAAAAGATTGACTTTCTACAACACTCTCGAAGCTCTTATATCGGTAAGGCTAAAAACTACAAGCAAACGATAATAAACCTATTAGAAGAGGGCAAGACCTATAAAGAGATTATAGGAATGACTGGTAAAAGTGAGAATTGGATTAGAGTAGTAGAACAACAATATAGAAAACTTAAATTTAAAACTAAATAAACATGGAAGAATTAAGACTAATGGCTGAAAGGCTAAGAAACAAAGCTAACCAATACACAGATTTAAAGTTAGCTTCTAATAATGAAGAAGAAAAGCAATCTCTTAGAGATATGGAAATAGCTTGCTTAGAATGTATCTCAGAGATTTATACACGTATTTTAGAAATCCAAACACAAAACTAATGAGCTATTTAAGAATGACACCCCCGGAAGATAAGGAAACACAAAGCACAGTAAACGCTTGGATGCCTTATGAAATGATAGTAGATAAAGGAGAGGTAATAGATGTATTTATTAATGGTCAAAGCATTAAAGAATTTACTGATATAGCCGATCTAAAAGAACAATTACTAGATTCAATGAAAATTAATAAATCAAATATATGAAAACAATAACAGAAATAGAATTAATGATTAAAGACCTACTCAAAGAAGTAGAGAGCTTAAAGAAACAAGAACCAAAATTTGAGGTGGGGAAATGGTATAAGAGTAGTTATAACAATGGTTATGCAATAGTTAATGCTCAGGAAAAATGCCAAGATGGGAAATGCGAGTATTACGGTTATGGAACTGGATATGATATTCAGAAAAGTTGGGCAGAAAGAATACATATTTATTCAACTGCTATCCCCGCCACTCCCCAAGAAGTAGAAAACGCTTTAATAGCAGAGGCGAAAAAGAGAGGGTTTAAAGAGGGGGTGAGTATAAAAGGAATTTATGGAGGGGCTGGGTATACTTTAAGTAATACAAGTGCTAATATTATGAATGGAGATGTATTTTATCTTGGTGGTTATTTAATTTACTCAAGAGGCCAATGGGCAGAGATAATTAAGGATGATAAGATAATGATAGGAGGGTATGAGGTTGAGTTCTTTGAGAATGAAGTTGTTAAAATTGGCTGTAAAGAATTTAGAGGTCTTGAATTAACTCAGTTAAGGGACTTAATGATTCGTAATGGTTTTAACAATGTAAAGTTTAGTGGCTGTAATGATGGTTATGTAGTATTTTTAGACACAATTAAAAAAATAATAAACAAAATAAAAGACTAAACTATGAACCACGAAACAGCATTAGGAGTAGCTTGTCACATGATGATAATTATAGGATTAAGCGCAATAGTAGTAGCTATTATTATCTCACAAAGGGATGATTTTAAAGAAGAGTATAAACAATGGAAAAACGATAGAAACAAATGAAAAAACAAGGTAGACCAAAAACGAATGAGATGACTAAGCGAGTGCAAGTCATAATCAATGATCCAAAGGTTGATAAACTAATGGAAAAAGAGAATAAGAAAGTAGGCAATAGGTCTAAAATAATTAACACTAGGCTCTTGCATAGTTATTCAATTACCCCTAACTTTAACGACCTATGAAAGGATTAACAAGAAAAGAAAGGAATAGGGTTTATATGAGAGCCATGGAATTAGTTGAATCAAGACATAGGGAGTTTATATGTAATGCGATTGAGTGTTCTGTAAATTACAGTATAGGTTGTAATGAAGAAACATTCCCAGAATTATTTTTATTTAGAGATGATTATAGTGTGGATGCGTGGTTATCACAAGAAGGGTCTAGCGATGAGTATATGGCTTCTACAGAAAAAGGAAATACAATTAGACAAATAATTTTAATATTCTGTATTGAAATGACTAAAACTAAAAACCATGAGTAAAAGAACACCTAAACCAATGTCTGCCCTACTAATTAAAGAGGCTTACAATCTAATTATGAAAGGTTATACCCCTTTAGCTATTAAAGCAGCCCTAGATATCACCGATAATGAGTGGGGTATTATTAATCAATCTAAACTTTACCATCAGTTAATCATTCAGAAAGACGTTAAACAATGTGGTATTGAAAGTAGAAGCCAAAGGTTAAAAGGGATTGAACTTACTCTATTTAATTGCTTACAAAGATACCAGAACGCTGGTAGCTCAAGTGAATACAGAGCTAAGCTAGGCAGACAAATAGACCAACTAAAAGAAGAATACTCACAATTTAATATTTATAACTAAAAACAAAACAACTATGGCAATCAAAGCAACAAGCGAAAGCACAGCAAACTTCAAACCAATCGAGCCGGGAACTTACCTAGCAAGAGCCTACCAAATGATTCACATTGGAACAATCCAAGAGGAATTTAACGGTGAAAAAAAGATTCATAATAAAATTAGAATCACATGGGAATTGCCCACAGAATTAAAACAATTTAAAGAGGGTGAGCCTGAAAGACCTTTAGTAATATCTAAGGAATTTACATTATCAATGCACGAAAAAGCAACCTTAAGAGCTTATTTAAAATCTTGGAGGGGTAAAGACTTTACAGAAGATGAAGCTAAATCTTTTGACGTTACTAAACTACTTGGAGTAGCTTGTATGATTTCAGTAACTAACAAGGAATCAAAGGGTAAGTTATATGCTGAAATCTCTGGGGTAAGTCCTGTAATGAAAGGAATAACCGTACCGCCACAGGTTAATAAGACTATGGAGTTTAACTATGATAACTTTGATATGGAAGTGTTTAAAACATTCCCAGACTTCTTAAGAACTAAAATGGAATCGAGCTTGGAATTTAAAGCTATATCTGATGCTATCTACTCTAAGGAACACGAAAATAAAATAACAGCTATGGAACACGATAACGAAGATTTACCTTTTTAATTATGGAAGATACTGAATTAATAACCATTAAACTACCTAAGTTCGCTTTCATGGCAGTAGTAGCAGACTTAAGATGGATTGCTAATGTTGATTATACGGTTAAAGAAATTGACCCTAATGATGGTAAATTTGATAATGATCCAATCCATCAAGAATTAAAGAAAGCATCTAATAAGGCTTATAAGGCACTTAAGGAGCATGAATGGAAAATACGAAACAAATGACACTAGAAGATAAAATACTTGAATTTATAGCCTACCGTAAAGCTATCAAGAAACCTATAAGAGAGGTATCAATGGAGGCTTTTAAAAAGAAACTAATCAAACTAGGTAACTCTAATGAAGAAACCATGATTGAGATTCTTGAACAGTCTATTGCAAATGGTTGGCAAGGTATTTTTGAACTTAAAAATGTTAACAATAAACCTAAATTCATGGAAAAGGTAGTAGAGAAACAAAATAACTTAACCGAATTGTTTAACCAAATAGACCAGAAGTATGGAATTAGTAAAGACTAGTGATCCGATATTAAAAATTACCGAGCAATACAGGCCGTTCATTGAAGCCCTAAGAGCTGACTCTTTAAAAAAGAACTCTATTAATCATAACTTAAAAGCGTTAGTCATAATCATTTCTAAAACCTCAGCTTTAAAAGGTTCAATAATAGTCGATAATGAAAGTGACTTGTATTTAGCTGAAAAGTTCTACGAGTTGATTATGGAAAAATACCCCCATGCAACACTAGGTGAAATAGAACTAGCTTTTAAAAAAGGGGTTTTAGGAGATTATGGTGAATACTTTGGAATAAACGTTAAAACTCTATGGGGTTGGTTTAAGTCCTACATTCAATCTAATGAGCTAATACAGGCTAAAAGAGAATGGGTTAACTTGGTTGAATTGCCACGCTCTGAAACTCCTAAACTAGATTTAAAAGTAGAAATGAGGCAATCTATTTTAAACGCTTTTAAAAGGTTCTGTGAAGATGGTGAGGTACCAGTATGCGGTAGTCAGTACTATCAAGTTATGTGCCAAATAAAAGGGGTTAAGAGTGTAATAGAAGATAAAGCACTACGGGCAGAAATAAGAGAAAAATCATTTGTTAATTATAAACGAAAGTTAATCGAAAAGAAATACCATAAGACTAATGAAAAGGATTTTAACATCTTACTAGACACAGCTTTAAAAGGTAGTAATGCTAGTTATGATTCTGAAAGTAGAAAGTTAGCTTTAAAGTATTATTTTGAAATCTGCCAAAAGGAGGGTAAATTGCCGATATAACGGTTTGCAGATTGGCGGTCGTTTTAATGCCGCCAATCTGCTGTTATGTTTAGGTTTTAAAATTTTATACGATGAACAATAAAGAACAAATGTTTACGGCAACATTTACTTGTAAGCCAAAATGCCACCATAGAAATGGATGGTTTAAATCAGTAACTTATAAATGGTGGATTTTCGATTTTAGGCGTAAATTTTTTCTATGCACAGATTGTGAAGATTTAATACCACTTGAAGAAGCGGAGGATGTTTGGAAAAATTTTAAAACTTGAACATAACGGCATCGGGCTAAGCGAAGTGCATTAACAAAATATTTAAAAAACACAATATGAATATAACAACAGAACAATTAAGGGCTTTATTAGCAGATAATTTGCGAGATAACAACCATAAAGAACACATACTTGAACAGTATGATTTTATGGTAAGCGGAATGAATTTTTTTGAAACTCGAAACTTAATACGAAGAACAATGGATAATTTAAACGAAAAACTTTCAAATGAAGCACGAACCCCCAACTTGCGGTTAGGTGCTGTTATGCAACGTTTGGTTATCCACTCAATAATAGTGTTGGCTTTTTACTATATATGCCACGTACTATTAAAAGATGATGGATGGTTAGATATTGTGTATGCTATATGTTGGAGTGGAAATGCTTTTTGGTTGCCTGATTATACGAAGTGGGTCACAAATGTTGCATAACGGCATCAAGCTAAAAGCTGACCGCCTTTATAAGCGGTTTGGTGATGGCGGTTTGATTTTAGGTTGTGTTAGGTGTCTGTTAATTATTTAAGTTAAAAAAGGGCGGAATGAAAAAAGTTTTAATATGTACAACAAAAAACCAACTAATATTTAAAAGAATGTATTTGAAACAATATTATGATAAACACAAAGAACACTTAATTAAATTAGGGTTCATTGAAAAAGGAGTGGATATTTTTATACACCCAAAATGCGAATACGATTTGAAGTGTGAAATTTATGAAGATGAACCATATATAAGTGTTTATTGGGAAACCGATAATTGTGGTAATTTCACAAAAAGATATAAAGCAGAAATGAATGAAGTAGGAAGTTTTTTAAAATTTTACACTTTAAGTGATGATATTTAAATATACACAGGAGCGAGGGCTTTTAACTTAAATAATTAATTGCACCTAACGTTTTGCGTATAACAGAAGTAAATTAAACAAGCGATGAAAAACAGATTACAAAAGGCACTTTCAAATGAGATTTGGATTAGCCACAAAATAGGAAATGAATATCAAATGGATGGTAAGAAAG
>Ga0209990_10000559_pt1 | contig 36435 bp, 36 predicted proteins | sample NOAtaG_6_FD_187304 | JGI IMG/M metagenome (GOLD analysis project Ga0209990, IMG submission 187304) | Freshwater lake microbial communities from Lake Erie, under a cyanobacterial bloom - NOAA_Erie_Diel5S_2200h metaG (SPAdes) (version 2) | ecosystem: Environmental > Aquatic > Freshwater > Lake ...
GGCTCGGTACATCTTTTGCTCTGACCACAGCGATCGCTCTAGTTAGTTACCATTCATTTGCAGTTTGGCATGGGGATCATCGTTTATTTAAGCGTCATGGGGATGCATTTCTAGCGCTCAAGGAACGTACTTCAGTTATGCCATTTTTGGCGATCGCCCAAGGTCGTCAACAATTAGTGCTCAAAGAATTTATCCGTCCTGCCTATATTGGTGTCGCCATCACCGTTGTCTTATTTCGTTGGTTGCATCCCATCGTTATTACTGCTTCGGCAAATGTGAACTGGTAGAGCTTTTAGTAGACAGGTAGCGTAAAGCGGAAACAACTGCCTTTTTTACCGATCGCATCATCAACCCAAATATGACCATAGTGAGCAGTAATAATCCGCCGACAGAGAGATAAACCAATACCATAACCATCTGCATCATCATCGCGTTCTAGGCGATAACGCTCCTCGAAAACGCGATCGCGCAATTCCGCAGGAATTCCGGGTCCATTATCAGTAATACTAACTTCAATTTTTTGAGCCGTACGATGCATCACAGTGATCTCAATTTTGCCGCCCTCAGGTGTGTACTTGGTGGCATTACCTAAAAGATTAATTAAAACTTGTCGAATTTTTTCCTGATCGATATAGACAGGTGGAAGATCGGTGGGGATATCCTTGATAAGCTTTTGCATTTTCCCCTCTAAACATTTGTTGAAATAAAAATCACTAATGACACTATGACAAAGCTGATCAAACTGAATTTTTTGGCGTTGAGTCCGAAATTGTGCATTAGCTCCCCTTCCTGCCTCGAGAATATCGGTAATCATATTGTCTGCATCTCGCGCTTTATTACGGGCATGTTTGAGTAAACGCGACACCATTTGCGGATCAATCTTTTCCCCACTTTTTTCGATCGTATCGATCGCTAATAAAATAGCTGTTAAAGGATTGCGTAAATCATGCGCCAACATGCCAAGGACGCGATCCTTAAAGCGCAATTGTTCCTCGATTTCGGCTTTTTCCTGTGACAAACGAAAAACATCATCCGCTAAATGTGCTAGCTCAGTCATATATTCAATATTTTGGGATAGCTCAGGTGGATAATTATGGGCAGATTGTTCTAGTACCTGTTGTTTCCATGTATCCCAACAGTTTTCTAATTGCTTTATGAGATTTTTGCCCGCGATCGTTTGTCGCGGTAAAGGTGATAGCTTAAGCAATGCAGGCGACATTACCACTTTAAATAGCTCTGCTAATTGTGGTTGCCCTGCGACATTGATGATTTGTAGTTCCGATGGACAAGCTTTTTCTCTTTGCAAAAATTCCTCTACTTCCTTGACTAAATCCTTTGCCTTAGGGCGATCGTCAATGAATAGTAGGAGTTGGAGGGTTGATTCAGGTAATGTTGGAATAGTCCTCATTAGTTATCGGACTCGCAACGAATTTTAAGACATTCTTAACAATTATATTATTGTTCCCATGAGTTTACCTCAACAACGATGGCAGATTTCCGCTTCACAACCAGATTTATCGGAAGCGATCGCCAATGCTACAGGACTTTCTCCCATAGTCGCACAGGTTTTACTAAATCGTGGTATCAATACCCCTGAAGCTGCGAGGATATTCCTTGATCCTGATTTAGAGGAGTTACCAGATCCTAAACAGGAATTTCCTGACTTAATGATTAGTATTGATCAAATTGAGCAGGCTATTCAAAATGGAGATCGCATTACCATCTGCGGTGATTATGATGTCGATGGTATGACGAGTACGGCTTTGTTGATTCGGACTTTACGGTTGTTAGGGGCAAATGTGGAGTACGAAATTCCCAGTCGGATGTCTGAGGGCTACGGGATCAATCCACGCATTGTCCGAGATTGCCATGAACGTGATGTGAAATTAATAATTACTGTGGATAATGGCATTGCCGCTTATGATGCGATCGCTTTAGCAAATTCCTTAAATATTTCTGTAATTGTCACTGATCACCATGAAGTCCCCGAAGACCCCAGCAAAATCCCTCCTGCGACGGCAATCCTCAATCCTAAGTACCAAGTCGATCCCAATTCTCCCTACGCAGCGATCGCGGGGGTGGGTGTTGCTTATGTGCTGGCGTTGGAATTAAGCGATCGCTTTGGTAAACGTGCCGAGCTAGAAAATCCATTATTAGAATTATTTACCCTTGGCACGATCGCTGATCTTGCCTCACTCACAGACATCAATCGTCGTTTGGTCAAAAAAGGTTTGCGCTTGCTATCGCAATCGAAGGTAATCGGCATTATTGCCCTAATCAACGAAACAGGCATTGCTAAGGATAAACAAACTGGGCTAAAACCTGAAGCAATCGGCTTTGGTTTAGGCCCTCGAATTAATGCGATCGGCAGAATTGGCAATCCGCAGACGGTAATAGACCTTTTAACCTATGATGATATGGGGCAAGCGATCGCCTTGGCACAAGAATGTGAAGCGACTAATAAAGAGCGTCAAAAACTCTGCCAAGAAATTGAACAGGAGGCGATCGCCTATATGCGAAAACGGAAATCAGAAGGTTTTGACATTACGCAAGAGCGAGTTTTAGTAATTGTTGATCGGGAGGTGCAAGATACTCTCTATACTTCTTCCAAGGGGGGAGAGTACCAAATAACAGAAGTATAGTCACCCTTTTTTAAGTTGCTATTATAAAGCTTAAGATAGGTAAAGTCATTATGAATACATTACTCAAACCAGCCTCAAATCATCTAAACACATGGATTAGCGCCCCTTGGACAGAATTTGTGGAGATCTGCGATGCGCCCGATAGTGCCAAATGCAAAAGCTACTATTACAAACAGCAAATGAGATTTGAAGATATATCCACAGGTTCCGATCACGCCAAAGTTCACATGACCGTCATTATGAGTGTGGGGCTGTTTGCCTCAATACAAGGCATTCCACTCAATGGACATGATTGCTGTTCCTATCGCCAAAGCGGAAAAACTGAATTTCAGCCCGATGTCTCCTATTACATTGGGGACAATGCCGATGCGATCGCTTGGGGAACGCGCATCATTGATCTTGAGCAATATCCCTTACCCGATCTCGTTATCGAAATATCTGACACCACCTTCAACGATGACCTAGGTACAAAACGCCTGCAATACGAAGAACTAGGCATCAAAGAATATTGGATTGTCAATGTCCAAACTATGAAAATCTACGTCTTTGCGATCGCCCCAGATGGAAGCAGTCATCATATTCGCCAATCCCTAGTTCTCTCTGGACTCAAACTCGAAATCTTAGAACAAGCTCTCGAACGCAGTCGCCAAGCTAATCAATCCACCGTCACCGCATGGCTAATGCAGCAGTTTCAAGGGTAGGATGAATTAAGATACTTGAAAATCTTGAATATATTGAGATGTAAAATATGCAGAAAATACTTGAACGAATTACATTCAACCCACAAATCATGGGAGGCAGAGCCTGTTTCCGTGGAATGAGAATTACAGTTTCCCTTGTACTCAGTCTGATCGCTAATGGATTAACACCCATGGAAATTCTTGAGGAGTACCCTGATCTTGAACTAGAAGATATAAAAGCAAGCCTTTTATATGCTGCATTTTTAGCTAATGAAGAAGTGCGTAGTTTTGCTGGGATGAGCGCGTGAAGCTACTAGCAGATATGGGAGTTTCGCAAACAGTTGTCAAATCGTTGTGAGTAATAGACTATGATGCAAAACATTTGCGAGAAGAGGGTTTGCAATGTTTGTCAGATATGCTAATTATTGAAAAAGCTAAGAATGAAGTGCGAGTTATTCTTACCTTCGATCTAGATTTTGGTGACTTGATAGCCGCAAGCAAAGATGAGCTTCCAAGTGTGATTATCTTTCGATTAAAAAATACATCACCTCAGTTTGTGTTTAACAGACTCGTAAATGTTCTACAAAATTGTGCTGATGAGCTAACAATGGGCGCAGTCATAATTGTTTCTGATGAAAGCTACAGGTTGAGAAATTTACCTATTTAAAAAGCAAATGGAAATACATTCAGCAAATTTTAGTTTTTTGCGCGAGCATGATCCACAATTGGTAAATCTTGCTGCCCGTGCTGAACATTATTTCCATAGCGATAGTAATACCTGTATTTTTAAACTGCGGCAATTTGCAGAGCGCCTTGCCCAACACATCGCCGACGAGACAGGGCATTATCAAGCACAAGGTGAAGCACAGGTAGAGTTGCTAAGACGACTTGAAACAGAAGGCATCATTTCTAGAGAAGTCGCTAAACTTTTCCATAGCATTCGCAAAGGAGGCAACAATGCCGCTCATACAGTCAAAGATGACAGACGCGAAGCCCTCACCCTCCTCAAAAATGCGTGTGAGTTAGGCATCTGGTTTCATAGCGAATTTGGTAATGACAGCAATTTTAGACCAAGACCATTTGTGCTACCTGCTGTACCCACCGATCCCACCACCGAACTGCAAGCCGAAATCGATAGACTGATAGAGACTGCTAATACAACAGAAGCAGACAAGATTGATGCAATTGCCGAACTGAACGACGAAATCAAGAGATTGAAAGATCTCGTTGCCAAATTAGGCAAGAAACGACCTAAAAAGAGGGTAATCAAAACAAAACAAAAGCCAGAAAAGAAAATCCCTGAGCAATCACCAATCGCCATTTCTGAAATACCTGTAGATGTCCCTGAGCAACCACTAATTGCCGCCCCAAATATCACTCCCTCATCTGAAGGGAAAAAAGACCTCATCCCCAGATCCTCTACCAAAGGGGGAGAGGGGAGTAAGAAAGAGGAGCGCAAAAGAAAGGGATGGCATCATGGGGTGATAGGTATTGTCGCTTCGCGGTTGGTGGAACGTTATGGTGCGCCTGTATTTATTGGCAGTTATGAAGACGCTAATGATCCCGCAAATGATGGCGAAACAGCAGAGCCTTCTATCCGCTTCTCAGTGCGGGGCATTCCTGAATTTCATGTTTTTCAGGCGATCGAATATGAACCGATAAAGACTATTCGCTCTAAAGGTGGCGGACATAAAGCGGCGGGAGGTTTTACTATGCCTGCGGCAAATTTGGAGAAACTGCGGCAAGGGCTGCGGGAATTTGCTGATCGTGAGAATATTCTGCCTAGCCACATTAGCCCCCTAATCAATATTGATGTGCGTATTGACCTCAGTAATGTCTCCATGACCCTGCTGCAAGAATGCGATCGCCTTCAGCCTTGTGGGATTGGCAATCCCGATCCTGTGTTCTATAGCGAAAATGTGCGGGTGCTGGCTCAACAAACTCGCGGAAAGGATAAAGTCAAGCATCTATCCCTAGAACTGGATACAGGTAATGGCAAGATTAAAGCGATCGCATGGCGATGGGGAGAATATTGTCCAATTCCAGATCGTGTGGATATTGCTTACAAACTACGGGCGAATCAGTGGCAAGATACAACTTCCGTAGAATTGGAAATCGTTGGCATTCGTGAGGCAAGTAGTATGATAGAAGTCTCTCCAAATTCACCGCAGCAAATTAAATTGCAATACAAAACTGCGCCTGCAATTACTAAATTGCCCCAGTGGCAAAAGCTGAATGAAGCACCGCGACCATTACCCAGACCATTATTACTCTATGGTTACGATCGCCCCGCCGATAAGTTTCAAGGTGATGTTGATTATGATCGACCTATTCGCGATCGCGACTATCAAGCAGTTGTACTATGGACTTTGCCGCCATCCTTTACGCATTTGCAATGGCTAATTGCGATCGCCAAGCCAAATTACATTTATCTCGGTTCTCATATCCCATCTATACCTTCGATTGAAGAATTTCGCGCTAAAATCCAATCCCTTGACATCGCGAATCTGCATACTCTCAATCTCTTAGATTTAGCACAGCAATGGTGGATTTCTCCGAGTGCGATCGTTGCTGCATTGCGAGAACTAGGCTATAGCTGCGATTTCCCAGACACGCTATCTCTTGAAGGCGAATTGTTGAGAATGCAAAAGTGGTATGGGATTTCCATAGGAAAGCTTGCGGCAATTCTTGCGGCATAAACTAAATGCTACAAGCCATTACCGATCGCAAAAAACGCTGACCAGTAACTCGGATGATTAAACCTGTCTGATTTAATCAAAGTGACTTGTGCTCTATGCAAAGCCTCAATCGGTGTGACATCACCTTTTTGCAATTCCCGATAAAAATCTGCCATCAAAGCTTGAGTCCCATCATCACTGACAGCCCAGAGCGAAGCGATCGCTTGTTTTGCCCCTGCCTTCTGAACTTGATAGCCAAAGCCTAAAATTTCCACACCAGAGCCAAGAGTACCTAAACCAGTTTGACAAGCACTGAGTACGATTAAATTCACATTAGGGATTTGCCAATCAGTCAGTTAATTCAAACGGAGCTTGTCACCATTGCCAAAGATGATGAAGGAGTTATCGGGCGTACCTGTATTAAATTCGGCATGGGCGGCAAATAAATTCTCTAATCGTCGCAGGTAAGGCAGTTTGTCCAAATTTGTGCTCTCCCTCTTTACCGCCAAAAGCCCCAGCGAGGATATAGCAGTTTTCATTTTGCCGTAGGCAAAATGAAAACTGCTATATCTTAACCTGTGCGATCGCCAAATCGAGATCATCTAGAACTTCCAAATAACCTGCCCATTGGCGCAAATAATCCAAATCCAATAACTCCATTTGTACCTTTAGAATCCCCAAAACATCGCGCCATTGCTTTTCAGAAACACTTTGTGTTCTCCAGACCAGCTTATTCAGAATGACATCCTCAGGTGAGGCATAATATAAAATTCTACCCTCCATCACCTCGATCGCCTGTTTGCGTTGAAACTGGATCAAATCAAAAGGTTGGTTCCCTGCAATTATCAAATCTGCACGAGATATAGATTCCATATGGATTATTTGCAAAATCTTCGATTGACCAGATCTTACATCTTCCATTCCCGCAATATGAAAACCAGCCTGCTCTAAAGCGATCGCTAAAGCTTCAATTTTTGATAAAGAGATTGCTAAGACTAGATCAATATCTCTAGTCGTGCGCGGCTCACCATAAACGACCGCAGAAGCACCACCAGTAATGTAATAATCCACTTGCAAAGCAATCAAGAGGTCATGTAACTGTAAAGCTATTTCTAGCGGATCTTGTATCCACATAGTTTCTGAACTTGGGAGAATGAAGTTGGGAAAGAAATCATTTTGGAGCCAAGCCTGTAAAACTTTTTGCCTAAATTCCATACTTGGCAAAGATCGAAATCTAAATTTCAATCCTCTCAAAGATGATTTCCTTGCACTCTTAGTCAACATCGCCGCCATCTGTAACCGTTCAAGATTAGAAAGCTGACGCAATTGCTGGAACTCAAATAGATCCATTTCCACAGTCGTATCAATTGCCTGTGGACGGTATGTCGATATCGTGAATTTGTCTAATATTGGCATGTTATTAATTCATACCGATTTTATGTAGTTAAAATTGGGGTTTTACGGGAGGTGGGGTAATGAAAACTGCGATCGCGTTGTGGACAGGGGCTATTTCCGTAATCGAGCGATTGAGGACATTACCGCCCAGAAATAGAGTCGAAGAACTACCTCCATCGAGATTCAATGCATCAACTGCACCAATCTTTTTGAGAACTTCCGCAGTTTGCAAAAGATTGGGAGCAACTCCTTCAGGAGCGGCTTGCACTGTAGCGAGGAGTAGTTTCCCTTTCTCTTTGGTAGTAGCGATCGCACTGCGATCAGCAGATTGGGTATCAAAACCTGCTTGGAAATTTTCTAATTTACCATCTAGGGATATATTGCCATTCTTCAGTAACAGGGGACCTGCACCAACCAAGTTAGGGAAGTTGGAAAACTTCTCTGGAATATAGCCTTGACGACCGCGCACAGTCATCCCCACAGGTAATTGTTTTGCTGCTTCAGGAGCTTGTCTTGCCACTAAAACATAACCATCACTAGGAATGGCAACCTGTCCCACACCGACTGCACCACCTTGGTACTGAGCAACTACGCGATCGCCACGGACAACAATCAGCAATTCATTTTCCGTTAATGGTGTATAGCCACTGCCCCAGTGGGGAGTATAACGAGCGATTCCGCGTTGGACATAGCCACTATTGAGATTGGTGAGCGTGATTTTAGTTTGGTTGGCAGTAGTAATTTCTTCAGTAAAATTGAGGCGATCGATCAGGGTGTCTCCCTTCTCATTCCATGCGATCGCGCCTCTAACTAGAGCCGTTCCTGCAATCCATCGATTACCTTCACGGATTGCACCAACAGGCAATTGACGAATCCGATTAAAGAAACCGCCATTAATTGCCCCTAATGCTTGCGCCTTTTCCACCATTTGCGGAACTGGTAATAGACCGAGAATGCCATTAGGTGATCCATCAGGATTGCTCCAAATTGGACGCAATTTTAACCTTGGTTGCTTGAGATCAACTTCCAAAGCTGTAACCGAGAACTTAATTGTTTTAGGATCTTTATTTGTTTTCGGTTTATTGGGAATTTCGACAATTTTTTCAATCCTTCGTAATCCCTCCGCCCATTGCACTGTTAGACTTGGTGGCACATAATCACGGCGCAGATCAATTACCATACGAGGTGTAGGATTGCTCAAAAGCTCGATCGCAGGTTGAATTGATTCTTTAGTTTCAACCTGAATTTGCGTCAATTTGCCCTGCGGTTGTACCGTTACCGATTTCACCAGATTGCCTGCGATAGTATTTGTGCCAATCGGTTGATCGGCAGCTATCTCGGCTGACACCAAGACATTAATCACATTACCCTGATGGCTAATTCGCCAAGGAGTGCGACGATTGAGATCAATTACAAGGCGATCGCCCCAAGCCTGCTTACTGCGACGTAATGACTGTATTTTCGTGTCAGGAGTGTAGATATTAAGGGAATTGCCAATAATTTCTGTCCGCCATTGCTCGGCAAAGGGAGTGAGTTCGAGATAGCGAGATCTCCCTGTTTTGTCAAAAGCTACTCGCGAAAAGGTAGGACTAGAAAACCAGCGCACCCTTTGGCGATCAGCTTTTTCAGAATCCATCATCTGCACACCTAAGCCACCCGTCAGCCAATCTTCCTGCACATACAGATTTTGCTGTCCCTGTTCCACTCTCCTAATCCAACGTCCTGACCAAGGTTGTCCATTGAGTTGGATTACATTGCCGCTCTCAGGTACTGGTGCGGAAGGAGCACTATCCGCAATGAGAAATTGACTAAAACTGACAGCAACAAAAGAGATTAGCGTTTTACGGTATGTCATTTTCATGATGCTAACTAAGAGTAGTTTTAATCTATTAAAAACTGTATTTTTAGTAGATTTCGATGTTTATGGAGCAGGATTAAAATAGCGGGCGTGAACTTGGTCGATTTCTGCCAAAATGTCGGAGTTTAGCTGTACTTTAGCACTATCGATATTTTCCTTGAGTTGTTCCATCGTGGTTGCGCCAATAATTGTACTGGTGACAAACCAACGACTTCGCACAAATGCTAGCGCCAATTGGGTTGGGGATAAATCATATTTTTGAGCGATCGCTGCATATTCCGCAGTCGCCGCCTCCACATTTACTTTTTTATAACGCTGTCCAAAATGGGGGAATAGGGTAATGCGGGTATTACTAGGCGAACCTTGGATATATTTGCCTGAAAGATGCCCAAAGCCCAAGGGACTATAGGCTAGTAGCCCCACTTGCTCACGAAAGCAAGCTTCGCTCAACCCCATTTCAAAGGTGCGATTGATTAGGTTATAGGCATTCTGAATCGAAACAATTTTCGGTAGATCTAATTGCTTAGCAGTATGGCTAAATTCGCAAAGTCCCCAAGGGGTTTCATTGCTGACTCCTAAATGACGAATTTTTCCTGCTTGAATTAGTTCTGCAAAGGTGGTTAATTGGTCAGAGATCACCACCATTTCCCGTTCATTTTGAGGTTCAAATATGACCTGCCCAAACATCGGTACATTGCGATCAGGCCAATGAATTTGATAAAGATCAATATAGTCAGTCTGCAATCTCTTGAGGCTATCATCGACTGCTTGCAAAATATTTTTACGACTAAGCGCCGCGATCGAGTCATCGCGCATCCAACTGTAGTTACGGCCCGTGCCAATAATTTTAGTGGCAATAATTAATTTATCTCTTTGTTGCTTAATGTGTGGTTGGGCTAGCCATTCGCCAATATATTGCTCAGTTCTACCCTGTGTGGCAGCATTTGGCGGTACTGGATACATTTCCGCAGTATCAATAAAATTAATCCCCTGAGCGATCGCATAGTCTAGTTGCTCATGGGCTTCAGCGATCGTATTTTGCTGCCCATAGGTCATTGTCCCTAGACATATTTCTGATACCAACAGTTTACTTGTACCAAGTTTCTTGTATTTCATGTTTAAAGTACATATATTGCAAACACAACAATACTATGGAAGTCTATCTTCAGATTAGCCAATAGCTTTATACAATATCAGATATACAAGCATTAGAAAGCTAGGTATGTAGCTCTGATTTTGGGTTATTTATGCTGGAGCTACTTATTCATTAGTGATTTACTTTTTTAGATATGAATTGATTTTAGCTCATTGAATAGTTTTTTCTCGTGCTCGGCAACGAAGTTGATGTAGGCTTTAGTTGGCTTTTGAGTAATCGCGCAATCTTTTCTTGTTACCAAAAATGAAACTGGTTAACCATGCCTTGCTAATGCTGGGAAAATCAAGATCAGGAAAAATTAACAGATTACCAACGGTCTAAATTCCAAGGACGCAGTAGGTACTGAGGAGCGCATTGTCATGAAACCGATTAAGCCTATTTATATTGCTATTCCCGTTTTGATCGCCATTGTAGGAGTGATTGCTCATCGCTCTCTAGCCCAGTCCAATTCTTTCAACAAACCTCTAAATACTCCTACCTCTGTGATTACTTCAGGAATTATGGAACCAATTAGCGATCACTCAGTGCCTAAGCAAAATCTTAAAGAGCGTCCTGTCAGTGGTCTGTATGTACAAACTCGCGATCGCCAACAGCAGCAACCTTTTACCCTCACCAATACCGATGTCAAAGGCAAAATCTCAGGTAATATCTCGCGAGTGGAAGTTACTCAGACTTTCCAAAATCCCTATGATAAACCTCTAGAAGCAATTTATGTATTCCCTCTTCCCGATCAAGCTGCTGTCGATGACATGGAAATTAGAATTGGCGATCGCGTAATTAAGGGGCAGATAAAAAAGCGCGAAGAAGCCAAAGAAATCTATGAACGCGCTCGTCAAGAGGGACGCACCGCAGGTTTGCTCGAACAAGAACGCGATAATATTTTTACACAGTCCCTCGCGAATATTAAACCAGGGGAACAGATCAAGGTGACGATTCGTTATACTGAAAGCCTGAAATTTGAGAAAGGGGATTATGAATTTGTATTTCCGATGGTCGTAGGTCCTCGCTATATCCCTGGACAAGCGATCGATCCTGAAGGCAATACTAATAAAGTTCCCGATGCTTCAAGAATTACGCCGCCAGTCCTTCGTCCTGAAATGCGATCAGGTAATGATATTAGTGTCAGTTTACAAATTGATGCAGGGGTTCCCATTCGCAATCTCTATTCCACTTCCCATCGTCTTGATGTGAAAAACAATGGCGAAAAGGTGGAGCTAAAACTTGCTAATGGAGATAATATTCCCAATAAAGATTTGATTGTGCGCTACAAAGTTAGTGGCGATCGTACTGCGCCCACCGTTCTCACCACGACTACTGACCAAGGCGCACACTTTGCGACTTATCTAATTCCTGCGATCGCCTATCAATCCAATCAAATTGTGCCGAAGGATGTCGTCTTTTTGATGGATACATCAGGTTCCCAATCGGGAGATCCCCTCTTGAAATCACAGGAACTAATGCGTCGTTTCATTAATGGCTTGAATCCTAACGATACCTTCACGATTATTGACTTTGCTAGCACCACCCGCCAACTCTCTAGCTATCCCTTGCCAAATACTGCCGCTAACCGTCGGAAGGCTCTGGACTATATCAATAAACTCGATGCTAATGGCGGTACGGAACTGATGAATGGCATCAATGCGGTAATGCAATTCCCTGCGGCTAGCGATGGACGGATTCGCAGTGTTGTCCTAATTACCGATGGCTATATTGGCAATGATAATGAAGTCATTGCGGCAGTGCAGAAAAATCTTAAATCAGGAAATCGCCTCTATAGTTTTGGAGTTGGCAGTTCGGTTAATCGCTATTTACTTGATCGCATTGCTGAAGTTGGTCGGGGAACATCGCGGGTCGTGCGTCAAGATGAACCCACCCAAGAAGTCACCGAAAAATTCTTCCGTCAAATTAATAATCCTGTGCTCACAAATATTCAAGTTAAATGGGAAGGCGAAGGATCTGCACCAGACATCTATCCCAGCAATGCCCCTGATTTATTTGCGGAACAGCCTTTAGTTCTGTTTGGTAAAAAAGGCGATCGCATCAATGGCAAACTGAAAATCACAGGCATCGCCGCAGGGGATGAACCTTACGAGCAAACCCTTGATGTCAATTTCAATGGTGAGAATAGCAACCTTGGCATTGCCCAACTCTGGGGACGCGCCCGTATCAAGAATCTGATGAATCAGATGTTTGGTGGTGAAGTCAAATCTCTAGTTGATGCGGTCACCCAAACTGCTCTCAACTATCGCTTATTATCACAATACACCGCCTTTGTTGCCGTCAGTGAAGAAGTGCGTGTTGATCCTAAAGGTGGCAAGGTAACAGTCCAAGTTCCTGTCTTAATTCCTGAAGGTGTCAGCTATGACGGTATTTTTGGTGGCGATCCTAATCAGTCGGCAAAACCTGCTCCTAGTGCCGTATATCAATCATCACCGACTAATGCCCCAATGTTAAGATCGAGGAGAGTTGGCTCTGGTAATATCAATACTGCGGAAGCATCCAAAGATGCAAATGTGAGCGGTCGTACTGACTTGGGTACCTTTACCGATAAGACAGTAAATTATCAGGTTTCTAATTCTCAAGTGCAAGTGGTGAGCATTACTGGACTGACTGGCGTTGATCTTGTAACTGCTCAAAAAGCAATTGAGCAACAATTGCGATCACTTCAAGTTCCTGCTGGTTTTAATGGAATTGTTGTCCTAGAAATGCCAATTCAAAATGGCAGATTGACCAGATTCGTTCTTGATGATGTCACTTCCAGTTTAAAGGAGCAGAATCTTGTGGAATTGCTCAAGCGATCGCTACAGAATGTAGTCCTACCCGCATCTGCACAAGGCACAATGAGGCTCACACTCCAAGTAAATAGCTAGACAGAGAATGGCGGCGCGAAGCGTCGCCATTTAGCTAATAATTCAGAAAGACTTGCCTAGCAAGTCTTTCTGAATTATTAGCTAACAAGAGGCAAAATTAGAGTAAAGAAGTAATACACCAAAGGGGCAGTAAACATATAGCTATCAGCACGATCAAGAATGCCACCATGTCCAGGCATAATTTGTCCAGAATCCTTGACACCAGCATCACGTTTCATCATTGATTCCGTTAAATCACCAAGCAGACCTGCGATCCCAATCAGTAGCCCTAGAATTAATCCAGATAACAACCAGTTATGCCAACCCACACTAAAAGCCCAAATAATCGCTGTGGCACAGCAACACAATAAACCAGCGATCGCCCCTTCGACCGTTTTCTTCGGACTGATCTCCGAAAGGCGCGTCCGTCCCCAGATCTTGCCAAAGATATAAGCACCCACATCTGAAGCCCAAATACAACAAAATCCCATCAGCACATAAATACTGCCATTGGTGACGGGAAAAGTAATTCGCAACCAGCTTAGAAACTCGATGTTGCGTAGATAATTAAAAATATCAAACCTTGTAAGGCGATCGCTTACTTGAAAAAGCACACCCTCATCAATACCCCTAATCCGAATCCAGAAGCTGGGTAAATAGCCAACATAAAATAAACCTAAAATCGAAGCAGCTATATCTGCGATAGAAGCAATGCGAGACTGAAAGAGGAGATAAAAGCAAATAAATGTACCTGCAATTGGGATCATTGCATCCGCTAGCCCAACCTGTAATTGCGATGTAATGAGCAGCACTAAGCTGACAAAAATTGTAATTTTGCTGGCAGGAACAATCTCTTTAGCCCTTACTAGTGCGAAATATTCAATTTGTCCCAAAACCACTAACAGAGCAAAGGCGGCTGTGAATGCCCAACCACCTAGCGCGATCGCGCCTAATGCAAGTGGAACGACTAATAAAGCACTAATAATGCGAGTCCAAGAAGGCATGGAAATGGCACAAATAAAAAAGTGGACAGGGGCAATTTACACAAAGTTAGGCAATATGATACTTAAGATTAGGAGATTAAGATTTCATATTCATTAATAACTTGCACTTTCAGCATACTCCCATCAAATGTGCCAGCAACAAAATCGTTATGCAAATTTGGGAAGTCCATGTCTAACTCTAAGCCACCATCTAGCCAAACAGCAAATAGCAGTAATGAATCACCAAATAATCCCCAACATACTACTAAGGCAGACAAAACTTACTATGCTCTGTTAGGTATCAGCCCTTGGGCTAGTGAAATTGAAATTCGCCGAGCCTATCGCGATCTCAGCAAGCTTTATCATCCTGACACGACCCAGCTATCTAAAGAGGTGGCGACCGAAAATTTCCAAAAAATCAATGAAGCTTATGCAACCCTTAGTAATGCAGATCGCCGTACTGCCTATGATCGTCTCATCCAATTTTCGCGATTTCAATATACAAATTCAAACAATGGTGTAAAATCACAAAATCAAGCACCAAGTAATCTTCAAACAATTGATGATGATGGACTGCCTACAGAACGCCCCCTATCTGGGGGAGAACTATTTTCACTCTTGTTAATTGGTGCTACGCTAGTTGCCTGTCTAGTTTTAGCGATCTTAGTTGCTTGGCTGCGGGGCGATCGCCTTTTACCAGAAGCGATCACACCTTTATCAATTGTTTTTCGTTAACCACCATAAATAACTCAAATAATTCAAACAATCGTAATTCGTCACCTATGGCGCTTCCATCACCAACTACCCCGCTTTACAATCACCCTTTGCCAGCACTCGAAGCATGGTTAGATGAGCAAGGTTGTTATCAGGATCAGTCAAATCCCACTGTTTGGCGGGTTACCCGCCCATTATGGCAAGCTGAAATCATAATGGATGTTGAAGATATCAGGGTGCGCTATATTCAAGATGCTTATGGCGGCAAAGAAATTCAAAGGGCTTTTCCCTACTCTCTCAGCCGCCAAGATGTAGAAGATGCAATTTTTACGGGTCCATAGTTAAGCCCATAACTACAAATTCAGTCCAAAAATTAGCGATATCACACAAGTTTGTGAGTAAAGTTTGTTAATATGTGGTTAAACTAATCAGGCTTATAGTTATTCACATCTAAGTTATTGAGATAATGCTTAAATAAGTCATGGTTTCCAAAGATTAATAACAGTTAGTTACAGCCAGTTGCCTACCACTGATGACAAATCTACACATACGTCATTGTTTATTGGCGATTGCTGGCTATATACAAGTTTGCCACCCTATATTTGATGTTTTTATTTTGGAGGTTCATTGAGTAGAAAATTTAACGTTGCCATTCTCGGAGCAACAGGCGCAGTTGGCACAGAACTTCTAGATTTACTAGAAGAAAGAAATTTTCCTTTAGGGAATTTAAAGGTGCTTGCCTCAGAGCGATCGGCAGGTAAGACGGTTAACTTCGCAGGCGAAGATTTAATCATTGAAGCCGTGACAGAATCATCCTTCGATGATGTAGATATTGTCTTGGCTTCGGCAGGGGGTAGCATCTCCAAAAAGTGGTTACCGATCGCTACCAAATCGGGAGCAGTATCCATTGACAATTCCAGCGCCTTTCGGATGCATCCTGATGTGCCTCTGATCGTGCCAGAAGTCAATCCTGAAGCTGCTGCAAATCATAAAGGCATCATCGCTAACCCTAACTGCACAACTATTTTGTTGAGTGTGGCGATTTATCCCCTCCATCAGGTGCAACCGATTAAGCGGATTGTTGCGGCTACCTATCAGTCTGCCAGTGGTGCAGGTGCGCGTGCGATGGAAGAAGTAAAGCTGCAATCACAAGCTATTCTCAATGGCGAGCCTGCTGTCGCAGAGGTTTTGCCCTATCCCCTCGCATTTAATCTATTTCCGCATAATTCACCAATGACGGATAACTCATATTGCGAGGAAGAGATGAAGATGGTCAATGAAACTCGCAAGATTTTTGGCGATCATGATATTCGGATTACGGCGACCTGTGTACGGGTTCCCGTATTGCGAGCACATTCTGAAGCGATTAATCTAGAGTTTGACCAACCTTTCAGTACTGACAAGGCTAGAGAAATTCTTGCCGTAGCTCCTGGAGTACACTTGCTCGAAGATTTCAGTAAAAATTATTTTCCCATGCCCATTGAAGCAAGCGGCAAAGATGATGTCCTCGTGGGTAGAATTCGCCAAGATATCTCTCATCCAAATGCTCTGGAGTTATGGCTATGTGGAGATCAAATTCGTAAAGGTGCAGCATTAAACGCAGTCCAAATCGCTGAACTATTAATTGCCAAGTCTTTTATCTAGCAAGTTAAGAGTGCTTAGCACTCCAAATTGTTAGCAAGCTTCTATTTATGAGTATCTATGAGTGAAATCGATTTCGGACGTTTATTAACAGCAATGATTACACCCTTTGATCAAGAAGGGAATGTCGATTATGCCCAAGCCGAAAAGCTCGCCCATCATCTTGTGGAAACAGGGACTGATACAATTGTCGTGTGCGGTACGACAGGCGAGTCACCTACCCTCAGTTGGGACGAAGAATATCAGTTATTTACAGTAATCAAACAAGAGATCGCTGGAAAAGCCAAAATCATGGCTGGTACGGGATCAAATTCTACCTCTGAGGCTATATCTGCAACTCAAAAAGCTGCTCATTTAGGATTAGATGGTACATTGCAAGTAACTCCCTATTACAACAAGCCTCCACAAGAGGGACTGTATCAGCATTTCCGTGCGATCGCTAAGGCAGCCCCAGAGTTACCAATACTGCTTTATAACGTGCCTGGAAGGACAGGTTGTAAACTAGAACCTGAGACTGTGGCAAGATTAGCGGAAATTCCGAGTATTATCGGAATTAAAGAAGCCACAGGTGATTTAGATCAAGCTAGCCTCATTCGGGCGCTTACACCTACCGAATTTGCGATCTACTCAGGGGACGACTCTCTGACCTTGCCTCTAATGGCAGTAGGTGCAAAGGGAGTTGTTAGCGTTGCTTCACATCTTGTTGGTAATCAACTCCAAGCAATGATGCAATCTTTTGCCACAGGTAAATTTTCGGAAGCATTGCAAATTCATCTTCAGCTTTTCCCTCTCTTTAAAGCTTTATTCTTAACCACCAATCCAATCCCTCTCAAGTTAGCTTTGCGCTTGGTGGGATTAGATACAGGCGTAGTGCGATCACCTCTAGTTGTGGGTAACGATGAACTTGAAGCAAAGCTTAAAGCTGTCCTTATAAATTTGGGGATCATTGCCCAGTAAACGTTTGACAATTCCCATCTAGATACACAGAGTTTTGATTATTTTTGATTATTACTGTTACGAATGAACTTGTGGGGGAATTACACCTTTTAGTCATTCTATTTAAGTACTAATAATCACAGATTTTTCCATAACCCATCAATTGAATTAATTCCCAACGTTCAATTTTTTACTTTTTCACTTTTACTTTTTCCTTCAAATCATAGAGATAACTTATGACTACATCTAAAGCTCCTGCCCTTAAAATTATTGCCCTCGGTGGACTCCATGAAATCGGTAAAAACACATGGGTGTTTGAATATAACGATGAAATCATGCTCCTCGATGGGGGCTTATCCTTCCCTGACAATATGATGCCTGGGGTCAATGTGGTATTACCCGACATGACCTACCTACGCGACAACAAACATAAGATCAAAGGCATGATCGTCACTCATGGTCACGAAGATCACATTGGTGCAATTTCTTTCCATTTGAAGCAATTTGAAATCCCTGTAATTTATGGGCCGCGCTTAGCAATGGCTTTGCTCGAAGATAAACTACGTGAAGCTGGGGTCTTGAATCGTACCGAATTGCGTCGGGTTATGCCCCGTGACATAGTTCGTTTGGGTACAAACTTCTTTGTAGAATTCATTCGCAATACTCACTCGATCGCCGATAGTTTCTCGATCGCCATTAATACTCCTGCGGGTGTAGTCATCCATTCAGGTGATTTTAAAATTGACCATACCCCTGTTGATGGTGAATTCTTTGATCTACATCGCCTCGCTGAACACGGCGAAAAAGGCGTACTAGCTTTGATAAGTGATTCTACTAATGCGGAGATTCCTGGTATTACACCTTCTGAGCGGGCTGTATATCCAAACCTTGAAAGATATATTCGCGCAGCAACTGGTCGTGTGATCATCACCACCTTCGCATCGTCCGTGCATCGCGTAAATATGATTTTGGATATTGCCGATAAGCAAGGTCGGGTTGTTGGCGTGGTCGGGCGATCGATGCTCAACGTGATTGCTCATGCGAGAAACTTGGGCTACATCAAGTGCCGTGATGACCTCTTCCAACCCTTGCAAAACCTGCGTCACTATCGCGATGATCAAATTTTAATTTTGACTACTGGTTCTCAAGGTGAGTCAATGTCGGCTTTAACCCGTATGGCAAATTGCAGCCACAAGCAGTTAGAAGTCCGCCAAGGCGATACCGTGATCTTCTCCGCTAATCCAATTCCTGGAAATACCATTCCTGTTGTGCGTACCATTGATAAGTTGATTGCCCTAGGTGCAAATGTCATCTATGGCAAAGAAAAAGGTATTCACGTTTCAGGGCATGGCTCTCAAGAGGAACATAAAATGATGTTAGCTCTAGTACGCCCGAAATTCTTTTTCCCTGCTCATGGTGAATTGAGAATGCTGAAGCAGCACGCGAAGATGGCAGAAAACATGGGTATACCCACAGAAAATATTGTGATTGCCGAAAATGGTGATGTCGTCGAAGTTTGTCAAGATTACATCAAGATTGTGGACAAGGTTCCCTCTGGTGTAGAGCTAGTTGATTCTTCTCGCGATGGCATGGTCAAGGGTGATGTCTTACGTGATCGCCAACAGCTTGCAGGCGATGGCATCTTTACCATTGCTGTCTCCGTTGGTCTCGATGGTAAGCTTTCCACTAATCCTGATATTCAACTCAGTGGCGTGGTCTTGCCGATGGAACGTTCTCAAATTATCGCCGCGATTTCTAAGGCGATCGATAACTCCTTGACGAATTGCTGGGGTAACTTTGCCCGAAACGTTGGTTCATTGGAGATAGATTGGATCGGCTTGCGTGGTCAACTTGAGCGCGATCTCACTCGTGTCTTGCGTCAGCAAATGCAAAGCAAACCCATGATTGTCTTCCTCTTACAAACTCCGCCAAATTCGATCCAATCCGCACCTGTACCTGCGGCTAAACCGAATGCTTTAGGAGTGACTCTCAAATCGGGAGCAGTCAAAGCAGTTGCTAAGGACAATGCATCAAGTAATGGTAATGTAGCAGCACCAGTAGCTGCTGCTGCTACAGCAACTACTGGTAGACGTAAACGGACTACCGCAATCATTTAGACTGAATTTTTAAACCGCGCATAGCGCGGTTTAAATGTTTAAGATTATGAAAAAGTCAATTTAAAGTTAAACCTAATTCTAAAAAACAAGCCATTATCGAAGATGATGTTGATAGTCTGACGGTACATTTAAAATCACCAACCGTTGACGGTAAGGCAAATAAAGAGTTAGTGGAACTTTTGGCGAAAAAGTTTGGTGTACCAAAATCTCACATTTCAATTCAGATGGGGATGTCTAGTCGCCATAAGTTATTGAATACTGAATCAAATTTATAGTTTTATAGTGATCAAAGTTTTGCTTAGGACATAATTGTGAGTTTTATGATTGTGCGATCAGATTGCGATCGCTAGATCGAAAACACAAGCTAAACTAGGAAAAACGACTTAACTAATGCCAAGCTTAGCAAACATGACTTCATCATCGATTTCAGTTAGAGAATTGCCACTGTTCCCCTTACCTGAGTTGGTGTTATTCCCGGGACAGTCTCTGCCGCTTCACATTTTTGAGTATCGATATCGTATGATGATCAACACAGTGTTGGAGAGTGATCGCATGTTTGGAGTACTCATGTGGGACTCAGAAACAGGCAAGCCTGCAAACGTTGGATGTGTTGCTCAGATCTTGCAATATCACCGTTTACCAGATAATCGCTTTAAACTGTTAACAATTGGACAACAGCGCTTTCGCGTATTAGAGTATGTCCGCGAAGCCCCTTATCGTGTGGGATTAGTGGAATGGATTGAGGATGAGCCTAGTAGTGATGCACCATATATACTAGCTACAGAAGTCCGTGAATTGCTGAATGATGTGATCCGACTCTCCCAAAAGCTCACTGATCAAGAAATCGAATTACCTAAAATTCCCCGTGGTCCCATTGAACTGTCCTATTGGGTAGCGAGCAATTTTCAAGGAGCTAGTCTAGAGCAACAGTCATTACTAGAGACTTGTGATACTGCGGCGAGATTGAAGCGTGAGGCGGAAATATTATCTTCGACAAGAAGTCAATTAGCAGCGCGTACAGTTTTGAAGGATACTTTCAAGGAGATCTAAAAACAACTAATTAAAGTAATTAGTTATTAATGCAGATAGACTCCTGCAAGATTAAGAGTGTATTAAGTCATCAAATTTACAATCTCTATAATACGCAAATATGGGAAAAAAGTTTGTTCTTTCACAGCAACGACTAAAGACATTCCCTCGTATTGTAGCAATTGTAATATTGGGACTAATTTACTATGGCATAGCAGAAATTTCCCGTCATATAGCCACCACACCTCAATCAGTCACGCCTATTTGGCCGCCTGATGGCTTTGCTTCGGCTGCAGTTTTAATTTTTGGCTATCAGATTTTACCAGGGGTATTAATTGGCTCATTTCTTGCTAATATCTGGGCTTTTTTTAATGCGGATAACTGGTATATGGCGATCGCTTCCGTCCTTCAGGTAGTAGGAATTGCAATCGGGACAACGCTTGGTACTGGCTTTGGCAATTATTTGTTTCGACAAATCATGAAGAGGAGAAATCTATTTAGACGTTTGAATGACGTTTATAAGTTTCTTCTCTTAATAGGTTTGATTCCACCCATGATCAACGCTACCGTTGGCGTAGTTTGTTTATGCTTAGGAAGCAAAGTTAGTTGGTCAGTTTTTGGAACAGTTTGGCTAACTTGGTGGATTTCTAATGTTGCAGGAATATGTATATTTACGCCTGCAATTTTAAGCTGGTATGAATTCTATTTAAAACATCTCAATACTATTCAAGATGCTAAGCAATTCCCATTTAGCGCTCAAATTCAAATTTCACGATTAAATCTATGGCGAGTTTTTGAGACAACCACATTAATTATTACTGTGATTTGTCTTAGCTTAGCTTCTTTCTATGAAGAATTCGACTTGGAATATATGTTAATTCCTTGCCTAGTCTGGACAGTACTAAGATTTGGTCACCTAGGAGCCACAAATTTAATTGTTGTGATTACAATGATTGCAATTTTAGGAACTGTAAAGAGATTCGGTGCTTTTGGTGATGAATCCGTCTATTCATTGATTGGTTTGCAATCTTTTATTGTGGTTATGGTTGTCACGACTCTGAGCCTAATCGCAATACTAGCAGAGAAACAGCAAGCGATCGCTAGTTTACAGCAATCAAAAATAAGACTAGTCAATAAATCTATTCAGCTTGAAAGTAGTAAGACAAGTTTGAACGAAACAGCTTTAATGCTAGAAAGACAAAATCTAGCATTAACTGAAGCAAAAAAAGCGGCTGAAGAAGCAAATCGGACGAAAACAGAATTTATCTCGAATATGAGCCATGAATTGAGAACTCCTCTCAATGCTATTTTGGGCTTAGTACAGCTATTACAAGAATCTAAAAATATTGACCGTCAAGAGAGATTAGATATTCAAACAATATATCAATCAGGAAAACATCTACTTAACTTAATTGATGACATTCTCGACATCTCTAAGATTGAAGCAGGCAAGATGGATCTACATCTGCAAGATGTTTACTTATTCAGTTTATTACAAGACTTAGTAGAAATTATCAGAGTTCAAGCTAATCAAAAAAATATTGAATTCATTTATTCATTTTCCCCTGATTTACCAAGAATAGTCCATACTGACAATAAAAGATTAAGACAAATTTTATTGAACTTACTTAGTAATGCTGTTAAATTTACTAATAAAGGTCATATTATTTTCCGCGTCTATTTTCCTCAAGTGGATGTGGATACAACAGAAACATCAACAAATATATTGATTAATTTTGAGGTTGAAGACTCAGGTATAGGTATTTCTGTAGATAAATTAGAATCCATATTTCTAGCCTTTGAGCAAGTTGGTGAAACACACTTAAAAAGTCTGGGTACTGGCTTAGGATTAGCAATTAGTCAAAAAATTGCAAAAATGATGGGTAGTAAAATTGTTGTTAGCAGTCAACTTGGTGTTGGAAGTATTTTTCAATTTAGTGTTAAGTTCCAAGTCCCTGAGTCCAATTTGTCTGTTAAACCAAATGTATCAATTATTGGTGGTAACTCAGTCTTTGAGCAAAACCTATCACAGAAGCTGCCCTTAAAAATTCTAATTGCTGAAGATAACATTGTTAATCAAAAAGTTGCTCATAGAATTTTGAGTAGATTAGGTTATGAAGCTGATATTGTTACTAATGGGTTAAAGGTCTTAGAAGCATTGAATAAACACAGCTATGATGTAATTTTTATGGATGTACAGATGCCTGAGATGGATGGTTTGGAAGCTACTAAGAAAATTGTGAATGATCCCCATAGATTGCATCGTCCTTATATTATTGCAATGACAGCTGGTGCTATGGAAGGTGATCGTGAGATTTGTCTAGAATCAGGTATGGATGACTACATCAGTAAACCCGTCAATGTAAATTTGCTAGTAGATGCATTATTGCGATCGCAATCTAGCACACATAGGGCTTAGATAATAGGCTTTACAATTGTAATAAGTTGTTGATTTTGTATTTTGAGGATGAGCTTTCCAAAGGGTTTACTTTCATAAAATATATGTCCATATTCAAGTTCTTGATTTTTGAGGAGAGATAGTAGTGAAAATTGGCGTACCAAAAGAAATTAAGGATCTTGAGTTTCGGGTAGGGTTAACACCTGCGGGGGTAGAGGCTTTAACTGCGCGATCGCATCAAGTTTTTATTGAGACAAATGCGGGGCTTGGTTCTGGCTTTAGTGATGAGGAATACATCGAGGCAGGTGCAAAAATTGTGGCGACTCCCCAAGAGGTATATGCCCAAGAAATGGTAATCAAGGTGAAGGAACCTTTGCCCAGTGAATATCCCTTACTACATCCGCATTTGATTTTATTTGCCTATCTGCATCTTGCGGCTGATCGCCAATTAACAGAGGCTCTGATCAAGTCGGGGGCGACCTGCATTGCTTATGAAACAGTACAGTTAGACAATGGTCAATTACCTCTGCTCGTACCGATGAGCATCATTGCAGGGCGGTTATCAGTGCAGTTTGGGGCGCATTACTTAACGAAGCAACAAGGGGGCAGTGGAGTTTTACTAGGCGGTATTCCGGGGGTGCGTTCTGGTCATGTTGTAGTTCTTGGTGGTGGCGTAGTTGGGACTGAAGCAGCCAGAATGGCAATTGGTTTGGGGGCGAGGGTGACAATTTTAGATATCAATTTAACGCGCCTTAGCGAACTCGAATCCCTATTTGGATCACGGGTACAACTGTTGTATAGCAATGCCAGTAATATTTCGGAAGTTGTGATTTCGGCAGATTTAGTAATCGGTGCGGTATTGATTACGGGCAAACGCGCACCCACTCTAGTAAATCGTGAATTAGTGCGTCAGATGCGATCGCATTCCGTAATAGTCGATGTGGCAGTTGATCAAGGTGGTTGTATTGAAACAGTGTGCCCAACTTCGCACACACAACCGATTTATGAAGAAGAAGGGGTTTTACATTATGGTGTCCCAAATATGCCTGGGGCTGTACCTTGGACAGCAACCCAAGCTTTAGTTAATGCTACATTGCCCTATGCTTTAGCTTTAGCGGATTTGGGATTAGATGCATTGAAATACGATCACGCTTTGGCAAAGGGGGTAAATATTCAAAACGGTAAAATTGTTTATCCAGCCGTAGCTGAATTATTCCTTGGATGTTAAAAACCCTCATTGGTTTGGGTAAAATCGTCAATGTTACAAACAAAGCAATAATTAAGTCATTACTTGCTTAAAACCATTGCTCAATTGTTAGAGACTGAGACCAAATTAGGGTCTAAGAATGAGGATAAATCATGAAAGCAGTGCGATTAAATCTTGAAGACAGACAAGCTTGGCAGAAACTACAGCATGTTCTGACCAGTCTTGCTTCCGATTATATGGATATCGTGGCTGCTGAACAAACAGAATTTAAGTTTGAACAGCAAGTTCTATCCATTGCTTTTACTTTGATTGAAGCTAATTCCGATCGCGATCGCATCAATGAATTCACTCAAAATATTGACCGCTATTTTAATCGGTTGCAATTGGTGAGTGTACGTCGCATAGAATGGGAATTTTATATCATTGGAGAAGATGTCCCAGTCTTAGCACAGGGGAGAGATATTCCATTAATTGCTGCACCTGCTCCCCTCCCTCAAAGCGCCCTAGTGCGTAAAGAGGATCGGCAATCGCTTACTCGAAATACTCCTCAAGGAGCTATATCTAAAGGTAGATTTAAAGTTGGCAATCTGGTTCGACGTTTACGAGGCTGGTTGCTTGATCCGAGAACAATTGCCGCAGCTCGTATTACGAGTCGCATCACCATCCGCGATCCCAAAGGAGCTTTAGAAGCAATTCGGACTAGTGCGATCGCCAAGTTTAATGACACTATTGAATGGGTTGATACTTTCCCTTGGGAAACTTGGACTAAGGAAAAAGCGCAACAGATTAAACGCCGCCATCAACGCAATCTTGTCCGTGCTGTGATTGAAGATGTAATAGTGTTGGGGGTAGTCCTGATATGTCTATATTGGCTGACCGAAGCCCTATCGGGACCAACTATTAATCTAGCGCTATTGCCTCCACGTCATTATGACAACAACATTACTAATGTACAGTACCGTTGTGGCAACCCTGGAGTCACCCTTAAAAACTATGTTTGTCTAGGACGGGGAATGCGTTATGACCAAGTATCCAGCATCTTGGGAGGAGAAGGTCGTCCTCTAGGTATCGATCATAAATATGGCGATCGCGCCGTGATTGTAAGTTGGTCAAACAATGACTTAAGCATGAATGCTACCTTTGTCGATGACAAGTTAGTTTCTAGAGCCTATCGTCAACTGACCGCTAGCAAATAAAATAAACAAGGTTCGCTAGGTGAACCTTGTCTATTTTAGGGATAACAGTTGCTTTGAAAAGATTGTCTAATATTTTCAGCTTGTTAAATTGGCTGACTTGCATTAGCCTTGCACCACAATTAACAGTGCTCGCGGCTAATCCAAAAGCAAATACATCTCTGGCTAATCAAATCTCTCCAGTCGATCAACGGGCTGCTGATGAATATCGACAGTTAGGGCTTTCCTATCGCAAGCAAGAACGTTTTGATGATGCGATCGCCGCTTTACAGCAATCCGTCAAACTCGATCCCCAAAATATTGACGGTCGCATTATCCTTGGTTGGACACAACATCTCGCGAAAAAGCATGAGGCAGCCGCTACATCACTGTGGGAAGCAATCTACCGATCACCCACATCTCTACAGGCTTTTAATGCGATCGGTATCGTCTATCTAGTGCGGGGAGATCTCCCCCAGTCAGTGGTTTTACATAGTTGGGCTGCACTTCTCAAAACAGACAACGAGATCGCACATTACAATCTCAGCCTAGCCTATCAGCGTTTAAAAAAATATGATTTAGCGATCGCCTATGCCCAAAAAGCAATCAAACTAGAGCCTAGTAACCCACATCCCCTTGTGGCTCTGGCGATTGCTCAATGGACATCTGGCGATCAGTCTGGGGCAAAAAAAACATTTCGGGATGCTATCAGTGTGGATGTGCGATATCGAAGTTCCGACTTCTTAAGTTTTCTCAACGAAGCAGGCTTTAGCAATGAGCAAATTCAAATCGCTAAACAAGTTTTAGCCAGTTTATAGCATTTTTTCTATGTAATTTACATCTACTTAAATCATTAGCAATGAGCAAATTCAAGTCGCTAAACAAGTTTTGTTAATTTATAGTAGATTTTCTATATGCCATATACTATATAATGTATAGAAATTCTAAATCATTTGTTAATTTTTTGCTTTTTGGAAGTTCCCTCTTTAGGGTGTAATCCCATAAAAACTTGGGATTGCGATATCTTGCTAAGACAACATAATCAATATCCATGAAATACATATAAAATAATAATACTTAAGCTTCCAATATTTAGCTAAGATAAACGTGTGAATGTTTCGCTTATAACCGTATTAATAATTGATTAATTTATTATTATTTATAGGACTTACATATTTATAGATTTGGTGCAGGCGAATCCCAAACCACATCTACCCTAAACCTAATATATTCGTTCGGTTTGCGTAAATCCTATTTAGCTAGTTTAAAATCAAAGAATTTTGTTTGGGTTGCGAAAAGCCAAAGATAGAAGGATAGATAGTGGAAACTCCAAGAACATTCCGCATAGAGCGTGGCATTGGTCAATATGACTTTAATGATTACTATGCTGTATTAGGCTTACCACTAACAGCAAATGCTTCCCAAGTGCGTAGGCAATATCTCTCAATTGCAAAATGTTTGCATCCAGATATTTATGGGCGTTCGCCATCTGAGAAACTGGTTGCTACTCAATACCTATCTAAATTAGTAAATCCCGCCTACGACGTGCTTTCTCAAGAGCGTGAGCGTACAGAATATTCAGCGATTTTAAAATTATTAGGGAAACGCTTAATGAAGCGTAAGCAGATATTTACACTTCAGTCGGAACTTGCCAAAAAATATTTAACTACGTCTACAGATATCAATTACGAAGAAATAGTCCAGACTATTGCAAAAGTCCAGTATCAAGATCTTGACCAAGTCTTAGATCACATTAGTCTATTAAGCGAACTAAATTTGGTGCATATTCTCCTTCAAGAAGGATATAGGCATAAATCCCATGAAGCGATGAATTCAGGAACTAGTACTAGTACAGCTAAGATAGCTGTACCTAATGGCATGACAAGCAACATAAATAGCAATAGTACAAATAATGTCAGCAATACTAGTGGTAGTAGAGTCAGTTCTAGTTATCCCAATAGAACGAATAGCAACTTTCAAATGCGAGGTGAAGCTCAAGCTTCGTCCCGTAATGTAGATGGTAATGCAAATAATGCCGCGTCTAGCGCGAATAACGTTGCATCAGGCAGTACAGAGCAAGCTCAAACTGCGACTAATAATGCATCTGCCTCAAGTAATCAATATATTCGTCAAGCTGAGGTCTATATCAATCAAGAATTATGGGCTTTAGCATTAAAGGAATTACGCAGTGCGATTCAAGTAGATTGTAAAAACAGCAGATGTCATGCTTTGTTAGGATTGGTCTATATGAATCAAAAGCTATCAGGTATGGCGAAGGTGAGTTTTCAGCAAGCATTGAAACTCAATCCAAATGAGCCTTTGGCACTACAGTACATTAATCAAGTTAGTGGCGTAACATCAAATGTAGGTAAAAATCAATCTAAGCCTAAAGACGACAAGAAAAGTGGATTGTTTGGTTGGTTAAGTAAAGACTAAAATTACCAAAAAAATGTGGTGCTTTGCATCGCATTTTTGATTTGAAGTATGAACGAGCATCAATTACCTGCACAGGAACTAAAACAAGCGATCGCTCAAAAAGCTCTAGCCTTGGGATTTAATAAGGTCGGGATTGCGAAGGCGGAATCTGGAATTGAAGCTGAGCGTTTGCAAGAATGGCTTTCTTTAGGCTATCAAGCAGATATGGACTGGATGGCAAATCCGAAGCGGCAGGATATTACACAGGTAATGTCAGGAGCCAAGTCTGTAATTTGTTTAGCGCTGAATTATTACACCCCTCATCAACATTCAAGTCATCGCCAAGTGGGGAAAATTTCCCGCTATGGCTGGGGACGTGACTATCATAAGGTTTTGACTAAAAAATTAAAGGCTTTGGCTACTTGGTTGGAGTCTCTGAGTAATGATCTGGGTGATTATCAAGGGGAGAAGATCCAAACTCGTTATTATGTGGATACAGGACCGATCGCCGAAAAAGCCTTTGCTCAGAGGGCAGGGATCGGTTGGATTGGCAAACATAGCAATGTGATTACTCGCGACTATGGCTCTTGGTTATTTCTCGGAGAAGTTCTCACCAATCTCGAACTAGAGCCTGATCGCCCTCATACCGAGCATTGTGGTACTTGTACGCGCTGTATTGATGCTTGCCCAACGGGGGCGATCGCCCAGCCTTTTGTGGTGGATGCTAATAGATGTATTGCTTATCACACCATTGAGAATAAAGCCAAACAAATTCCTGAAGCGATCGCAACTAATTTACAAAACTGGGTTGCAGGCTGTGATATTTGTCAAGATGTCTGTCCTTGGAACCATCGTTTTGCTCAAGAGACATCGGAAGCTGATTTCCATCCTTTTCCTCACAATATTGATCCACAGTTAACTGATTTAGTAACTATGACAGAAGAAATATGGGATCAGCACTTTAAAGGCTCAGCACTGCGAAGGATTAAACGCGATCGCTGGCAACGTAACGCCCAAACATTAATTGATAAGGGATGAGCAGTAGAATAGCAGAACTCAATTTTTTGGGTTTGGCTTTGCCAAGCTCCAAAAATTGAGTTCTGCCATTGATGCTTGCATAAGCTAAACGGCTGATATAAATTTGTTTAATAAGAAGCTTAGATTAGAATGATATCAACAGTAAATTTGAGTAATTAAATCATTTTGGCTGACCTAAAGATTGTTCGACATATTAAAGAAGGTGCAGAGCGCTGGAATGCTTGGCGTGAGAAAGCTCAACCTGAAGAGATTGAGATTGATTTGCAAAAAGCAGACCTCTCTGGTCTCAAGATGAGTGGCATCAATTTAAATCAAGCTAATCTCAGTAAAGCTAATTTTAGTCGAGCTGATTTAAGTAATGCGAATTTAACGGGAGCTAATCTGAGTGGTGCTGTATTTCACAATGCTAACCTAAAGGGAGCTGATTTGCGTGGCGCAATCCTAGCTCAAGCAAACATTAGCCAAGCGAATGTTCAAGATGTCAATTTGGCTGGTACAGACCTGCGATCGCTAGAGCTTAGGGGCATCAATTTTGGCTCAGCTAACCTCAGTGGCGTAGATCTACGTGGAGTGAACCTCAGTGGCGAGAGTTTCCAAAAGATCAATCTTAATGGAGCTAATCTCAGTGGCGCATATCTCCAGAACACCGATTTTAGCGGGGCAAATTTGAGTAATGCGAATCTCAGCAATGCCAAGCTGGTTCGTGCAAAATTGAGAGGCGCATTACTAACTCGTGCAAATTTATGTGGGGCTTCTCTTGATTTTGCGGATATCAGTATGAGTGGTTGTCTGATGGCAAATTTTAGTGAGGCAATTTTAAATAAAGCAATTCTCAATAAAGCAAATTTAGGGGGCACAATTTTTAGTGGAGCGCAGCTAGTCGGAGCAGAGTTATGTGATGCTTTTCTGGGAGATGCTTCTTTGAGCATGGCTAATTTAACGAAGGCAAATATTAGCCATGCTGATTTAAGTCGTACCTACTTATATAGAGCGATTCTGACTCAGGCAACATGTATAGAAACTAAGTTTTATCATGCTGAACTTAATGAAGTTGATCTCAGTATGGCAATTCTTAAACAAGCAAATTTTGCTGTAGCTGATCTTCGGAATTCATACTTAGGTGGTGCAGACTTGAGTGGAGCAAGTCTAATGGGTACCAATTTACGAAATGCAAATTTTGCGAATGCCAATTTAACTGGCATAATTGCAGACAGTACAATTTGGGAAGGTGCTAATCTGCAAGGAGTAATTGGCTTTTCACTCTAGTAAAAATGAACTCTTTTAGGTTTTCATTTTACCGTAGGTAAAATGAAAACCGCCATATCAAATGCTAGGATGCACATAAGAGTATTTTGATATCCTCTATAGTGATTAAGTATGGGAACCATTGCATATTTAGATTGCCCGACAGGTCTTGCAGGTGATATGTGTCTGGGGGCACTAGTGAACGCAGGTGTCCCACTAGAATATTTGCAAGATGTTGTGCATAAGTTAGGACTCGATCACGAAGTGAAGCTATGGACAGAATCGGTTCATCGTGGGGGTATTCAAGCGACTAAGTTCCATGTCGAGTTATTAAATTATGTTGGTAATGAGCCGCCCACAGTAGCTGCCGCTAATTCCCATATGCATAGTCATGATCATATTCACGTTCATGACGCGCATGATCATGGAGAAAATTCCCATCAACATGATCATCATAAAAACTATACACATCAAGGGCATCGACATTTACCTGAGATTGAGCAGATCATTCTTAATGCTAAGTTACCAGTGCAAGTTGAGAAATGGAGTTTAGCGATATTTAGAGAACTAGCGATCGCGGAGGGAGCCGTGCATGGGATCGCTCCCGAAGCAGTGCATTTTCATGAAGTTGGCGCAATTGATGCGATCGTCGATATTGTCTGTACCTGTGCAGGCTTTGCATGGTTAGAAGTCGAAAGAATCTATTGTTCGGCTATGCCTGCGGGTGGTGGCTATGTCAATTGCGATCATGGCAAGATGCCTGTGCCTGCTCCTGCAACTTTGAAGCTATGGGAACTACATAGTGTAACGACCTTTGACAATGGCCTTCGCAAGGAATTAGTCACCCCCACGGGAGCTGCGATCGCTGTCACCCTCAGTGAAAAGTTTGGCGAAGTTCCCTTAATGAAAATCAAAAAAGTGGGTTTAGGAGCAGGTGCTCAGGATTTAGAAATCCCTAATGCCTTGCGGTTATGGGTTGGCAAGAGTAAGTCCAAGGATAAAAAAAAAGATTAGAGATTAACGCTGCTTTGATTCAAGAAATTGACAAACAGCAAACAGACGCAAGCATTACTGAAACCATCGTCATTCTTGAAACGCAGGTTGATGATATGTCTGCTCAAGCGATCGCCTACACGATGGAGCAGTTATTGCAAAATGGCGCTCTGGATGTGTATACCCAAGCAGTGGGCATGAAAAAATCCCGCAACGGAATACTAATTACTGTGATTTGTCACTGCGATCACCAATCTATTTGTGAGCAAATTCTCTTTCGGGAAACGAGTACTCTTGGTATTCGCCATCGTCTCCAAGAGCGCAAAATTCTCCATCGCGAGATCCATGAAGTTGAAACGGAATATGGCAAAGCCCGAGTGAAGATAGCAAGGCGGGACGGTTTGTGGACAATTCAACCAGAATATGAGGACTGCGCGAAGCTAGCGCGATCGCACCATGTGCCACTAACTCGTATTCAAGATATTGTGAGGGTTGCTGGAGAGAGGCTTCTAGATATGGGCAAAGCCAATCTTTAATATTGAAGAGCTATTTCTCTGGATCTTGCAAACTATCCTTCGCTCTCATAATTTCTGAATCAGTTAATTTTTCTGCATCCATTCGCCAAATTACCTGCGTTTCCATAGAATCATATATTAAGTTTTTGCATAATTGGGTAGTCATGCAACACAATTACATTGCATGACTACCCATAATTGTTTAATAGAAAGGATCATAGAAGTTTAATCTCCCATAGCCGAGAAATTGAGTATTAGGGCGATCGCCTTGCGGAGATACAGAGACTCCAAATAAATAGACCCCATCATAACGGGGATTGCGAATTGGTCTTAGTCCGACTACTAGTTGGTGATTAAGCTCACCATTAGCAGGAATTGGGGGATCAAAAGTAATGATAATTTTCTTTTGATCGCGATCCTGATTTTGGATAATTTCAGCTTTACCAGAAATAGGAAGGCGATCCCCCGATGGTGGTTGCAAATAGGCAATTGTTTCATCAAGCCGAAAGTCAATCGTCTCAAAACCTTCTGATTGAAATATTTCTAGCCTTTGTAAGTTTTCTCCCATACTCTGGGGAAGTGCGATCTTGAAATAATATGTGGCATTCCGCGCATAGATCACATTTACGGTTGACTCAGCCTCTAGTAATGTTGGTAGATGCACGAAATAAGTCTTACCATCGCGCAACTGCACTGCTCCTGCTTCCAAAATCGGCAATCCTAAAACTGGAAAACCTAAAATTGGTAGTAATGCGATTAGTATCATAACTTTTTTATACATAAACACGTACCATTTTGCTAGCATTGTACGAATAGCTACTTTTTTCGCAGCAATAGGCTTAACGAAAGCCTGACACTCTCACTTAAGTGCTATCTCATTAAGATAGAGGTATCTACTGTGGTTTCTTCTCTCCCAACATCATCGAATGCCGTACTAAATCTTGAAGGTGCGCTTTCATCTAGTATAGATTCAGCTAGCACAAGTTCTGATAGTACCACAGCCAATAAAGTTACTCGTTCCATGATTGCTATTCTTGATTTCGGGTCTCAGTACTCGGAGCTAATTGCTCGACGGATCCGTGAGACACAAGTTTACTCAGAGGTTTTACCTTATAACACATCAGCCGAAAAATTACTGCAATCAAACATTAAAGGGATTATCTTGTCGGGTGGTCCTAGTTCTGTTTACGATGAAGGTGCGCCACAGTGTGATCCAAAGATTTTTGATTTAGGTATACCTGTTTTAGGCGTTTGCTATGGAATGCAGCTAATGGCGAAACAGCTTGGCGGCAATGTCGAACGCGCCGATCGTGGAGAATATGGCAAAGCAGAATTACAAATTGATGACCCAATTGATCTCCTCTTCAATGTCGATACAGGTATCACTATGTGGATGAGTCATGGTGACTCTGTAGTAGATCTACCTAATGGATTTGAAGTCATTGCTCATACAGCAAATACTCCCTGTGCAGCGATCGCTGATCATGTCAAAAAGCTTTATGGTGTGCAATTTCATCCTGAGGTAGTACATTCCGCAGGTGGTATGGCAATGATTTGTAATTTTGTTTATCACATTTGCAAATGTGAACCAAACTGGACAACCGATGCTTTTATCGAAAATGCGATTCGTGAAATCCGCGAACAGGTTGGGACTAAGCGCGTTTTGCTAGCCCTTTCAGGTGGGGTGGACTCTTCTACACTTGCCTTTCTGCTACATAAAGCGATCGGTGATCAACTCACCTGTATGTTTATCGATCAGGGCTTTATGAGGAAGCTAGAACCTGAACGCCTTGTCAAACTCTTTGAGGAGCAGTTCCATATTCATGTGGAATATGTCAATGCTCGTGAAAGATTCCTCGCAAAGGTCAAAGGAGTCACTGATCCAGAACAAAAGCGCAAGATTATTGGCGGCGAATTTATCAATGTCTTTGAGGAAGAATCAAGCCGTTTAGGTCCTTTTGATTTTCTCGCTCAAGGTACACTCTATCCTGATGTGATTGAGTCAGCAGATACTAACGTCGATCCTGCTACTGGAAAACGTGTTGCCGTCAAAATCAAGAGTCATCACAATGTCGGTGGATTGCCTGAGAATCTTCGTTTCACACTTGTGGAACCACTTCGCAAACTCTTTAAAGATGAAGTGCGGAAAGTGGGAACTGCTCTCGGTCTTCCTGAAGAGATTGTCAAGCGTCAGCCTTTCCCTGGTCCTGGATTAGCGATTCGGATTATTGGTGAAATTACTAGCGAGAGATTGAATACTTTACGTGATGCCGATCTGATCGTGCGTCAAGAAATCAATCGCGCAGGTCAATACAATAACCTCTGGCAAGCCTTTGCGGTGCTATTACCAACGGTTCGCAGTGTTGGTGTAATGGGTGATAAGCGCACTTATTCCAATCCCGTGGTTTTGCGTCTCGTCAGTAGTGAGGATGGCATGACTGCGGACTGGGCAAGGGTTCCCTATGAGCTATTGGAAACAATTTCTAATCGCATTGTCAATGAAGTAGAAGGTGTCAATCGCGTGGTGCTAGATATTACGTCTAAGCCCCCTGGCACGATTGAATGGGAATAAATTAATATAGAAGGGGGACGCATTGCGTCCCTTATTTATTTCGATCTTTATTGCGATCGCAACTTAGATATTGTTTTTAGTGCAATCAATCTACTGTTAGAATTTGCTAAGATTTTAGAAACTAAAATATGCGAGAGATGTAAAGTGATGATAACTACAGAAACTTCAACTCAAAGCGATATTAGACGATCTCTAATTCAAGAAATTGAACTAACTTCAGATAGTGTTTTAAGTGAAGTTTTGGATTTTCTTTTGTTTGTGAGAGCAAAACATTCTCAAGGTGGTTTGAATATAAATGTTGATAACAATGAAGCTGATGAAGATTACGAGGATATTGAAGATGCTAAAGCTGCTCTAGCATCTATTGATTCTGAAGGTACTATCTCTTGGGAAAGTCTCAAGGCTGAGATTGGTCTATGACGTATCGTATTGAGTTTGTAAAACAATCTGCCAAACAGTTAAAAGCTCTATCCACTGAAGAGAAGCAAAGGATAAAGATAAAGATTGATGCTTTAGCTGAGGTTCCGCGTCCTGATGGTGTGGTTAAGCTGGTAGGTGAAGATAATCTTTATCGTATTAGGGTGGGGAACTATCGCATCATCTACTCTATTCAGGATAATCAACTGTTGATTTTAGTGCTTAAAATTGGTCATCGTAGGGATGTTTACCAGTAATTAGGTGAGGTGATCTCGCCATGTGTAAAGCACGATGCTAATTGATTTAAGAACTAAGCAGATTCTTCTAAATTTATACCTATAATTGATTCCAAAGGAATCTCTAACAATTCGGCAATTTCATCATCGGTTAAGCCGCGATCGCGTAGTTTCTTAATTTTAGCTATTTGCTGCTCTCTTTGAGAATCGGTCTTTTCTAATGGAACTTGATTTGATTTGGATTTAGAATCGCTATTAAAATTTACACAATTGGATAACATCAGCAATATTCCCCATACTTCCATCGCTAACGTTAAAAGTTATACTTCTCTGTCTTTCTAAAACAGATTTAAGATTCCCTTTCTTAACTGGCTCTCCAAAAACATCTGAAAGAATTTGCAGAAGCTCATAACCAGTGTCTTTAACATGACCTTCACTCCTCTCAAAAGATTCCGCAATATCCACATACTTCTGATGCTTCAGCGCCCCCTCAATCACCTGACGCTGCAAATCATTAAGTCTTTTCCCCGTCTTTGCAAACATACTTTCATCAACAAACTTCAGCAATTCTTTAACGTCTATGCTTACAGAGCCATAAATCCTCAATTCCGATTATAACCGTCTTTTCCTGTCTTTTTCCGCCTTAACAAAAAAATTTGTTTTATACTGACCACATACTCAGATCTCTAACTTTTTCTATAATAATGTAGTAACTGGTTCAGCAAAAGAAAGTAGATATATAGCTCCTCGACTCTTTCTTTGCAATCACAGATCAATCCTGCTAGTCACAAAAAATCGGGGATCTTAATCTGTGTAGAGTAAACAACTTAAAGCAAGCGGTAATTAAGTCATGACTGTAAAAGAATTGTTGATCAACGAACTCGATCAAATGTCTGAAACTGAGCTAGAAAAAATCTTGAAGCTATTGCAATTCTTCGGCTTGACCCATCACAAACCATCTACCTCTAAAAACTACCCCTTGCGCGGCTTACCTGTCGAATATATCGATCCCATGCAACCTGTAGCAATCTCTGATTGGGAAGTCATAGCATGATCGTTTTAGATACACATATCTGGATTTGGTGGGTACATGGCGATCCGAAACTTAGTCAAACTGCCAAAATAGCCATTGAAAGCCACGAGTCTCTAGCTATTGGCATTAGCGTTATATCCTGTTGGGAAATTGCGAAATTAGTCGAATATAATCGCTTGACACTTCCCTGTGAAATTTCAGAATGGTTTGAAAAAGCTTTGTCCTATCCAGCAGTTCAATTGCTAGATCTCACGCCTCAGATTGCTATTACCTCCACTCAGTTAGTCAATTTTCATCGCGATCCCGCCGATCAAATTATTACAGCTGTAACTACTCAGGCTGGAGATTTGGGAAGAAATGGTTTCCAAGAAACACTTGTTTGAGAGACGCCAGAACATTAACACCTTGCTTTCTGAGAGTCGAAATATAGCCACGAATGCGACAGAACATTTGAGCGCCCTCAAGAGAGCGAAAAGTGCCAGATACTTTCTGTTTGAGTTTCATCATACGTAAATC
>Ga0209990_10000560_pt1 | contig 36411 bp, 32 predicted proteins | sample NOAtaG_6_FD_187304 | JGI IMG/M metagenome (GOLD analysis project Ga0209990, IMG submission 187304) | Freshwater lake microbial communities from Lake Erie, under a cyanobacterial bloom - NOAA_Erie_Diel5S_2200h metaG (SPAdes) (version 2) | ecosystem: Environmental > Aquatic > Freshwater > Lake ...
GTGCCGGCGGCGTACAGTTGTCGTCGAAGACCCAACCCGAGGAGGCCCCGGATGAACGCCCCCCAAAGCGCGCAGCAGCTTCAGCCCCTGCTGATCGAGGAGCGCAGCGCCAGCGGCGTGGTGCGCCTGACGCTCAATCGCCCCGCCCAGTTCAACTCGCTGTCCGAGGAAATGCTGGCGGCGCTGCAGGACGCGCTCGACCGCATTGCCGCCGACGAATCGGCGCGCGTCGTGGTGCTGGCGGGCGCCGGCAAGGCCTTCTGTGCCGGCCACGACCTCAAGCAGATGAAGGCGCGGCCCGAGGCCGAGTACTACCGCAGGCTCTTTGCCACCTGCACGCGGCTGATGCTCAAGGTCCAGCGCATGCCGCAGCCGGTGATTGCCCGGGTGCATGGCATCGCGACCGCCGCCGGCTGCCAGCTGGTGGGCATGTGCGACCTGGCGGTGGCCGCCGACGTGGCACGGTTCGCCGTGTCGGGCATCAACGTCGGGCTGTTCTGTTCGACGCCGGCCGTGGCGCTGTCGCGCAACCTGGGCCGCAAGAGCGCCTTCGAGATGCTGGTCACCGGCGAGTTCATCGATTCGGCCACCGCGTGCGAGCGCGGACTCGTTAACCGCGTGGTGCCGCTGGCCGAGCTGGACGCCGAGGTCGAGCGCCTGGCCGCCAGCATCGTTGCCAAGCCGCGCCTGGCGATCGCGATGGGCAAGCAGGCCTTCTACAAGCAGCTCGAACTGGGTATCGAGGCTGCCTACCAGTTGGCCGGCCAGACCATGGCCTGCAACATGGCCGACGAGGTGGCGCAGGAAGGCGTGCTGGCTTTCATGGAGAAGCGGGCGCCGAAGTGGTGAGGACTTCGCTCGTCGGGGCTGTGGCCGAGTTCCATGGGTGGCCGGGCGCTGCGGACCCGCCGCAGCCCCTCACTTGCAGTGCGCGCGCCGGCTTGCATGCCGGCGCCGTTCAGCGGGCGGGACGCGCGCCTCCCGCAACCCCCCGCTTCGCCCCACTCGCTTCGCGAGCGCCCTCTCCCACTGATGTGGGAGAGGGTTTGCTCCCCTCGCCCGCGTCAGCGGGACAGGGGCGGGGTTGAGGGCCAGGTGCCAACCACGGAGTGCGGCGCCGGCGGGTGCTGTGGGGAGCCTCGCGCAGGGTGGCAGTGCGGCGGGCGCACGCGAGTTCGAAGTTGCTGGCGGGCAGCTTGCCAGCGCCAACCTCCCCGTCAGCGCAGTCAATACGCAAGCACTGACCACGCAGGCCCGCCATGGGCCGGCTGCGGTACCTACCGCCCGTCGCCAGCCAGCCCGGAGTCGAGGCGCCCCGCAGCGCCCGCCGGCGCAAGCTGCGTCGTAGAGCAAGCTGCGGAGCCTGCCGGCGCAGGGCGCTGCGAAGCGCGGCCGCTCAAGCCGCGCGCCGCAACTCGCTCAGGTCTTCCTCGACGAACACCTCACGCTGCGGCAGCGCCTGCGTGCTGCGGTCCAGGCGCAGCGTCAGGCAATAGGCGGCGCCGCCCGAGCGGTTGAAGCTGTCCAAAGGCACCACGTGCACGTCGTAGCCGCGCTCTGTCAGTTGCGTGCGCAGCGCGGCACTGGCGTGGCAGAAAACGGCGTCGCGACCGAGGCAGACGGAGTTGACGGCCAGATGCATCGCGTCTTCATCGCCGGCCTCGATTAGGCGGTCCTTGCCGACCAGGTCTTCGAGCAGCCCAAGCGCGCAGCGCGAAAATGCCGGGCGGTAGTACAGCACCTCGCCACCGTCCAGCACACAAAGGCAGGTGTCGAGGTGATAGAAGCGCGGGTCCACCAGCTCCAACGCCACCACCGGCACGCCGTAGGTGGCGGCCAGGAAGTGCTGCATGCCGGCGGTGGAGCGCTGTCCGTGGCCGCTCCACAGCAGGCCGCGGCCGGCGTCCCAGATCGCATCGCCGGCGCCCTCGAAGAACTCGCCGGCCGGGCAGTCGACGATTTCGTCGACGACACCGCGCGCACGCATGGCCTCGAAGAAGGCGCGGTTGTGCGGTTCCTCTCCCTGCCGCTCCGGGCACAAGAAGTGCGCCAGCACCACCTTACGGTCGAGCACCACGGCCGCATTGGCGGTGAACACCAGGTCGGGTAGCCCGCGCACGGCCGGTTGCACCTCGACCACGGCGCCGAGCCGCTCGTAGGTCTGCTTGAGCTGCGACCAGCCGCGCTGTGCGTCCTGCGCCAGCCGTTCGGCGCCGACTCGCCACTGCGCCGGGTCCATCCACGGGTTGATCCGGTAGCTCACTTCGAAGTGGTCGGGTGCGCTCATCATCAGGCGCGCACGCGGCTGGGTGATCGGGTTGGCGGCGGGCCGTACTCGGTTCATCGGGGTCCTCGGGGTCCTCGTGGCGGAGCGGGTTGCAAGCACGGTGACGCGACCGGCCTCGCGGTCTGGCGCGGGCAGGAACTCGTCGAGGACGGCGGCAAACACGTCGATGCCCCGGTCGAGCGCTGCACGGCTGATGGTCAGCGGCGGAGCAAAGCGGATCACCGTTTCGTGCGTGTCCTTGGTGAGCACGCCGCGTCGGGCCAGCCGCTCGACGACGGCACGCGCGCTGACGTGCTGCGGGTCGAGGTCGACGCCGACCCACAGTCCGCGGCCGCGCACCGCGCGAATCAGCGGCACGGTCTGTTCCTCCTGCAGGCGACGCAGGCGCGCCAGCAAATGGGCGCCCAGCGCGGCACTGCGGGCGATCAGCTGCTCGTCTTCGATTACGCGTAGCGCCTCCAGGCCGACCGCGGCGGCCAGCGGGTTGCCGCCGAAGGTGGAGCCATGGCTGCCGGGCTCGAACAAATCCATTACCTCGGCGGTGCCGATGAAGCAGCTCACGGGGAGCAAGCCGCCGCCGAGCGCCTTGCCGAGGATGAGTCCGTCGGGCCGCACGCCTTCGTGCTGGAACGCGAACCAGCGCCCGGTGCGGCCGAGGCCGGACTGGACTTCGTCCAGGATCAGCAGCACGCGCCGCTCGTCGCACAGGCGGCGGGCGGCGGCCAGGAAGCCTGGTGCCGGCACCACGATCCCGGCCTCGCCCTGGATCGGCTCGAGCAGCACGGCGGCCGTGCGGTCAGTGATCGCTGCCGCCAGCGAGTCGATGTCGCCGAAGTCGAAGTGGCCGAACCCGGGTGCGAAAGGGCCGAAGTCCGCGCGGTAGGCCGGCTCGGTCGAGAAGCCCACGATCGTGGTCGAGCGGCCATGGAAGTTGCCGCGCGCCGTCACAATCTCGGCGCAGTCGGGCGCGATGCCCTTGACGCGGTAGCCCCAGCGGCGCGCCGCCTTGATCGCGGTTTCCACCGATTCGGCGCCGCCGCTGGCCGGTAGCGCGCGGCTGCCGGCGCCCAGTCCGGCCAAATCGACCAGCTTCTCCAGGAACGGTCCGAGCGGTGCCGCGTGGTACGCGCGCGAGGTCACGGCGACCCGCTGCGCCTGGTCGATCAGTGCCTGCACCAGCCGCGGGTGCGCGTGGCCGTGACTCACGGCCGAGTAGGCGCTCATGAAATCGAGGTAGCGGTGGCCGTCGACATCGGTCAGCCACTCGCCGCAACCCGCGGCCAGCACCACCGGCAACGGCGCGTAGTTGGCGGCGATGACGGCGCTTTCGCGGGCGATGGCAGCAGCCGACAGGGGGGCGGTGGCGGGGATCATGGCGGCCTTGTCGAAGTCGCACCCGGGGCAGTTCGCCTGGGGTCGCAGGGGTCGGTGACTGGCACCAGTCTAGGAACGCGCTGCGGTAGCAGCGGCGGTTTGGGCCGCCTTGCCGCCGCCGATTCGGCGGCCGCGACGGCGGCGCGGGCGCGCTTACGGCAGAGAAGAAACAACGCCGCTCGAAGAGGTCGCCTGTCTGAAGGCGCCGGCCTGCCCGCAGCGTGGATCACCGGCGCTGCCGATTCGGCGGCTGGCTCGGCGCTGCTGCGCCAGCCGGCGGCCGCCGTACAGCGCCGCTGCGCAGCAGCGGTCTATGCGATGGACCGCGCGAGGATCGCCTCGGCCAGCTCCGCCACCGCCACGCCATAGAAGTAGCTGCGGTTGTAGTGGAGCAGGGCGCTCATGTTGACGGTGCCGAGCCGGTACTCGGTGGCCTCCTCGCCGTTCGGTGTGACCAGCGGCAGGTCGAGCAGCAGCACGCGCGCGTCGTCGTCCAGCCGGGCCGACGGCGCAATCGAAACGCCCAGGGCAGCCACGTCGGCCCAGCGGTACTGGGCGCGGATGCCGCGGCCCAGCGTCTCGACCACGCTGCGGTCGGCGCGAGCGGCAAACTGCACCGGGTGCTCGCGCTGCCAGCCGTGACCGGCGAGGAAGCTGCCCACCGAGCCGATGGCATCGGTGCTGCGGGTGAGGTCCACGCGCCCGTCGCCGTCGAAGTCCACCGCGTAGCGGCGCACCGATCCCGGCATGAACTGCGGCATGCCCATGGCGCCGGCAAACGAGCCGCGCACGCTGGCCGGGTCCAGCCCCATCTCGCGGCACATGAGGAGGAAGTGCGCCAGTTCCTCGCGGTACAGCGCGGCGCGCCGCGGGTAGTCGAAGGCCAGCGTCAGCAGCACGTCGATGGTGCGGAAACTGCCCATCACACGGCCGAACACGGTCTCGATACCGATGATCGAAACAGCGATCGCTTCGGGCACGCCGTACTGCGCCGACATGCGCGCCAGCGTGTCGCGATGCTGGCGGAAGAAGGCCACGCCGTCGCGGATGCGCCGCTCGTCCACGTTACGCGCGCGGTAGTCGAGCCAGTTGCGGGCCGCAGGTGACGCCCGCGCAGGTGTGGTCAGGCGCTCGGCCGGCTCCGAGTAGCGGCCCTGGGCCAGCACGCGCTCCAGCCAGCCGCGTTCCAGTCCATGGGTCTGCACCAGACCGTCGATGAACTCCTGCACTTCGGCCCGCTGGGGGTAAGGCAGGTCGCGCGGGCCGCGCACCGGCGCGGCATTCAGTGGGTCCGGCTGCGCGACCGCGCGTGGCGCCAGCGGCAGCAGCGGCAGGCTGGCGGCGCTGGCGAGCAGGAGGCGACGACGCATGGGAAGTTCTCGGCCCGCCATTGGGACAGTCGGTCAGGCGGCGCTCGGGCGGAAGCGGCGCACCGCGCGTTTCAGTTCCCGCCATTGTGCCGGGCCGGCGCGCTGGCCGGCGCGCGCATAGCGCAGCGTCTCGATGCGGGCCAGCAACTCGCATGCGGTGGCATAGCTGGCCGGATCGAGTTGCAGCTTCAGGGCGGGCAGCATGCCGCGCAGTCCCAGGTGCGACGGCGGCGCGATGCCGGCCCGCATCAGTCGCTCCTTCAGCAGCACCACGATCTCCCCCAGCGGGTCGCGCTGCACGCGGTGGCGCAACGAGAACCACGCCAGCACGGCGAGCAGGAAGCTGATGGCGACGGCGAACAACACGATGAGCGTCCGCATGTCCGGCGCCAGACCGAGGGCGCGCAGCAGCGCGCGCTGGCGCTCGGGCGAGTACGACAGAACCCATTGGTTCCAAGCGTTCTCGATTGCCTCGGCGTTCAGGCGCAGGGCGCGCCATAGATCGAACACGGCCGGCGCCACGGCGCCAGCGCCGGCTCCAGCACGCTCTCGATCCGGCCGGCCGCGCGTCCGTTCGATTCGTTCGGGCGCCACGGCGGCGGTCGGATCGACCCGCACCCATCCGCGGCCGGCGAGCCAGACCTCGGCCCAGGCATGCGCATCGGCCTGGCGTACGGTCAGGTAGTCGTCGATCGGGTTGTATTCGCCTCCCTGGTAGCCGGTGACCACGCGCGCCGGGACGTCGAGCGCGCGCATGAGCGTCACGAAAGCGCTTGCGTAGTGCTCGCAGAAGCCCGCCTTGGTCTCGAACAGGAACTCGTCGACGGTGTGACGGCCGAGGACCGGCGGCTCCAGCGTGTAGCGGTAGCCCTCGCGGCGAAAGCGAGTGAGCACGGCGCCGACCAGAGCCGCATCGGCGTCGCGTGAGATCAAGGCGCCGGGTACTTGCTGCCGCAGTTGCGCCGCGTACTCGAGCGTGCGCGGATTGAAGCCAGATGGCAGCTGCGTCCAGGCGCGCAAGGACAGCGGCGTCTCGTTCATGCCGAGCGAGAAGCGGGTGGCCGAGCGCAGTGTGTAGCGCATCCGCTCGGCCACCAGTCCGTTGGCAAGCAGTTGGCCGTCCCGCGACAAGCGGCTGCTGCCGTCACCCACGCGTCCGGTGGCAGGCAGCTCGGTCGGCCACTCGAGCGCGAACAGCCAGTCGCGGCGGTGCGGCTCGAGCGTCACCGTGTACTCGATTACCGATTGCGCGTCGCTGCGCACTTCGGTTGGCACGGCGTCGGGGCGGTCAGCCTCGGCCAGCGCCAGCCAGCTGCGCCCCGTGAACAGGCCCAGCACCGGGCCGCGCCAGTACAACTGGTCGGCCATCGGCGGCTGCTCCCCGGCAAAGCGCACGCGGAAGGCGATCGCCTCCGACTGCAGCAACTGGCCGATGGCGCCGGGCGTCATCGTGGACGACAGTCCGGTGCGCGAGGTGCTCGCATCGCTGGCAATACCCCAAAGCGGACCCGGCAGCCGCGGAAAGAGCAGGAACAGGGCAGCCGCAAGCGGCAACGCTTTCAGCAAGACGACGCCCACCAGCCTGGCCTTGTGCGCCGCTGACAGGTCGTTCTCGGCCAGGTTGACGCTGATCAGCGAGAAGAACAGCAGCAACACCGCGCCGAGCGACAACAGCGCCACGACGATGCCCTGGCCGAACAGGAACTGCGTCAGCAGGATGAAAAAAGCCAGGAAGATGACGACGAAGACGTCCCGCCGGGCGCGCATTTCCAGCAGCTTCAGCGCCAGCAGCATTAGCAGGAAGGTGACGCCGGCGTCGCGTCCGAGCAGCGTGCGGTGTTCGGCCCAGACCGCCAGCGTGGCGGCCGCCAGCAGCGGCAGCATGGCTAAGCGTGGCGGCAGTGGGCGCTGGGTTAGGGCCAGCCAGAATCGCCAAGTCCAGAGCACCGCCAGCACCATGCTGGCCCACCAGGCCGTGTGCTGCAGGTGCGGCAGGACCACGAAAGCCAGCGCCAGCAGCAGCACCAGCGTGTCGCGTCGCTCACGTGCCGCGCTGGATACCTGCGGCGCAAGAAGCGTCAAGAAGAAGCGCCGCAGCTGCTGCCACGGGCCGAGTCGCGTGCCATTGCTCGCGGCGTTGATCGCTTGCTCCGTCAAGCCCGCCTCAAAGCCGGTGCAGTGCCAGGGCCACCAGGCAACGCTCGCGGTGATCGGCGCCGTGGCCCAGCGGCAGATCCTTGCCGGGCAGGCGCAGGCCGTAGCGTACCTGGGCTGCATCGGCCGCCAGCACCCAGGCTGTCAGCCGCGACAGGCGACCTTCAGCGTCGAGCGCACCGGGCAACAGGTCGAAGTCGAACAACAATTCACCGCCTCCCGGTGCATCGAAGAGCTTGACCGATAGCTCCTCCGAGCGCGCTGCCAGTCGCCAGGCCACACGCTTGAGTGGATCGCCGAGCTGGTATGGCCGCACGCCGGCAAAGTCATCGCCAGACGAAACCACCCCGCTGCCGCTGGCGTTGCCACCGCGGGTCGCCGGCAGCGGCGGCGGATCGGCCTCGGGCGCCGGAAACACCACCGCCGAGAGCGCCGGCTGGAAGTAAGCCCACGCCTGGAACAGGCCGAAGGGAAACCGCGTTTCGATGCGCAGCCGCGGGCAGGCGTGGTGGCCGCGGCGGCGCGTCGGCAGGCCGATTCGAGCTGTCTGCAGGCCGTTGGCGGGCACGTCGGCCCAGACGGCCGGCGCGCCATGGCCGGCCTGCTCATCGGTGCGCCGGCGCAAGGGCAGCAGCAACGACAGCTGAAGCGCATAGCGCGGCTCCGCGGTTGGATTGGTGAGCGTGATCTCGAAGCTGACCACATCGCCGGCAAAAACGTTCTCGGCCGATTGCCCGCGCAGGACGATCCGGGCAAGGTTGCGGTGCGTGTGGTGCATACCGACCAGCGCCATGGCGACGACAGTGAAGGTCAGCATGTAGCCCAGCTGCAGGCCGTAGTTGATGGATCCGACCAACAGCACCAGCATGGCCGCTGCGAACACCATGCCCGGGCGCGTCGGCAGGATGTAGACACGCTTGCGGTCGAGCAGGACCGGGCCGTGCTCGGGTCGGCGGCGCCCTCCGATCCAATCGGCGATACGCAGGCTCAGGGGGGAGGCGGTAAAGGACATTTTCGAATGATCGAGCATCGCGCGGGTCGGGTCGGCAGACACGGCGTTGTCGTGCAACCCTACGGCTTCGGTCGTCCGCCGTCAGACGGGAACGGCCTGGATCAGTTGCGCCACCAGTTCGCGTCCGTGCAGCACCCGGCCGCCCTCGCGCTGCACCGCATGGAGACGATGGCCGGCCACCGCGGGCAGCACGTTCTGGATGTCTTCCGGGATCACGTGGTCGCGGCCGTCGAACCAGGCCCAGGCGCGCGCCGCCTGCAGCAGCGCCAGGCCGGCTCGCGGGCTCAGCCCCTCGGCAAACCGGCCCGAGGCGCGCGTGTGGGCCAGCAGGGCCTGCACGTAGTCGAGCAGCGCGCCCGAGGTGAACACCGCCTTGACGGCCAGTTGCGCCGACACCAGATCAGCCGGCTTGGCCACCGGGCGCAGCGTCTTGAGCATGTCGCGCCGCGACTCGCCGGCCAGCAGCGCCCGCTCGGCGGCGCGGTCGGGGTAGCCGAGGCTGATGCACATGAGAAAGCGGTCGAGTTGCGACTCCGGCAGGGGGAACGTGCCGACCTGGTGCAGCGGGTTCTGGGTGGCGATCACGAAGAAAGGCTGCGGCAGCGGCCGCGCCATGCCGTCGACCGAGACCTGGCTTTCCTCCATGGCCTCGAGCAGCGCGCTCTGCGTCTTGGGGCTGGCGCGGTTGATCTCGTCGGCCAGCAGGACCTCGGAGAAGATCGGCCCGGGGTGGAACACGAACTGGTTGGTGCTGCGGTCGTACACGGATACGCCGATCACGTCGGAGGGCAGCAGGTCGCTCGTGAACTGCAGCCGCCGGAACGGCAGGCCCAGGCTTAGCGCGATTGCGTGGGCGAGCGTTGTCTTGCCGACCCCCGGGGCGTCCTCGATCAGCAGATGGCCGCCAGCCATCAGGCAGGTCAGGCTCTGGCGGATCTGCAGTTCCTTGCCGACGATCACGGCACCGATCTGGGCCGCGCAGTTGCGGAGCTTTTCGAGCATTTAGACTGAAGTTGACAATGGGAGTGGCTGTCGTCCGGAGCTTATTGCACGCGCGGACGGGCCGAAGGCAGAGGGAAGGCAGGCATGCACACTGGATTCATCACGCACAGCGCGTGTCTGGCGCACGAGATGGGCTCCTGGCATCCTGAGGCGCCGGCACGGCTGTCGGCGATCCAGGACCACCTGATTGCGGTCGGGTTGCTGCATCACCTCGTGCACATCGAGGCGCCGCCGGCTGCGCTCGAGGCGCTGGCGCGCGCGCATGATCGAGGGTACATCGAGCAACTCGGTTCCAGAGCACCAAAGCACGGCTATGTCTCCGTCGATCCCGACACGGCGATGAACCCATCGACCTGGGACGCCGCACTGCGCTCGGCCGGGGCGGTGCTCGAGGCGGTCGACCAGGTGATGAGCGGGGCGCTCCGAAACGCGTTCTGCGCGGTGCGCCCGCCCGGTCACCATGCGCGGCCGGCCCACGCGATGGGTTTCTGTTTCTTCAACAACGTTGCCGTGGCGGCGCGCCATGCGCTGGCGGTGCACGGGCTCGCGCGGGTGGCGGTGATCGACTTCGATGTGCACCATGGCAACGGCACCGAGGAGATCCTGGCCCACGATCATCGCACCCTGATGTGCAGCTTCTTCCAGCATCCTTTCTACCCTTACACCGGTGCCGACCATCCGGCGAAAAACATGGTCAATGTGCCGCTGCCGGCGGGCACCCGGGGCGACGTGGTCCGCCAGGTGGTGGACGAGCGCTGGGTGCCGGCGCTCGATGCCTTCCGACCCGAGCTGATCCTGGTTTCGGCCGGTTTCGACGCCCACCGCGAGGACGACCTCGGGCAGATGGGCCTGGTGGAGGCCGACTACGCGCACATCACCCGTCGGCTGATGGAGGTGGCCGATCGCCATGCCCGGGGCCGGATCGTCAGCACGCTGGAGGGCGGCTACAACCTGAGCGCGCTGGCGCGCAGCGTGGCGGCGCACGTCAGGACGCTGGCGCAGTTGTAGGCAGCGGGGCTTGTAGATCCGCCGCGGCACGGCGCCCTTGGCGGCACGGCAATTGGTCAGGCGCGGCGGCCCCTGCAGCCACGCCGGCGGCGCAGTGTTCAACGAGACCGCGGGTCGCGCCCGCGGCTTCCAATCAAGGGAGTCAGGCTTGCCATCGACCATCTACGACCACGGACTGGATCGCAATCCGGCCAACTTCGCCGCGCTGTCGCCGCTGGGGTTTCTCGAGCGCGCAGCGAGCGTGTACCCGACGCTGACCGCGGTGCTGCACGGCACCGGCGGGCGCACCGTACGCCGCAACTGGTCCGAACTGTATGCGCGCTGCCGGCGGCTGGCTGCGGCGCTGGCGCAGCGCGGGCTCGGACGCGGCGACACGGTGGCGGTGCTGCTGCCCAACACACCTCCGATGGTCGAAGCCCACTTTGGCGTGCCGATGGCCGGCTGCGTGCTCAATGCCATCAACACCCGCCTGGACGCGGAGTCGATCGCCTTCATGCTCGGCCATGGCGAGGCCCGGTTGCTCATCGTCGACCGCGAGTTTGCGGCCGTGGCGCGGGCGGCGGTGGCGCGCAGCGGGCTTGCGCTGCCGGTGATCGATGTCGACGACCCGCTGTACGACGGGCCGGGCGAGTGTTTCGGCCAGATGGACTACGAAGCCTTCCTCGCCGGCGGCGACGAGCACTTTGCCTGGCAGCCGCCGGCCGATGAGTGGGATGCGATCGCGCTGAACTACACCTCTGGCACCACCGGCAACCCGAAGGGGGTCGTGTACCACCACCGCGGCGCCTACCTGAACGCGGTGTCCAACATCCTGGTCTGGGCCATGCCGCACCACCCCGTGTACCTCTGGACGCTGCCGATGTTCCACTGCAACGGCTGGTGCTTTCCGTGGACCATCGCGGCCATGGCCGGGACCCATGTGTGCCTGCGCAGGGTGGAGGCGGCGCCGATCTTCGACAACATCCGCGAGCATCGCGTCACGCACTACTGCGGGGCGCCGATCGTGCACTCGCTGCTGGTCAACGCGCCGCCGGCGCTGCGCGAAGGCATCACGCATCGGGTTCAGGCCATGGTGGCGGCGGCCGCACCGCCGGCGGCGATGATCGAAGGCATGGATCGCATGGGCTTCGACCTCACGCACGTCTACGGATTGACCGAGGTCTACGGCCCCGCCACGGTCTGCGCACGGCAGCCCGACTGGGCCGGGTTATCGCTGGGCGAGCGCGCCAGCCGCAACGGCCGTCAGGGTGTGCGCTACCCGATGGCCGAGGCGGTCAAGGTGCTCGACCCGCAGACCCTGGCCGAGGTGCCGCACGACGGCCAGACGATGGGCGAGGTCATGTTCCGCGGCAACATCACGATGCGCGGCTACCTGAAGAACGACAAGGCCACGCGCGAGGCCTTTGCCGGCGGCTGGTTCCACTCCGGCGACCTTGCCGTGGTGCAGCCCGACGGCTACCTGCGGATCAAGGACCGCAGCAAGGACATCATCATCTCGGGTGGCGAGAACATCTCGTCGATCGAGGTGGAGGACGTGCTGTACCGGCACCCGGCCGTGATGGCGGCCGCGGTGGTGGCGCAGCCCGACCCACGCTGGGGAGAGGCGCCCTGCGCCTTCGTCGAACTGAAGGACGGCGCGCAGGTCACGGCGGAGGAACTGGTCGCGCACTGCCGGGCCCATCTGGCCGGATTCAAGACCCCCAAGCGGATCGTGTTCGGAGCGCTGCCCAAGACCAGTACTGGCAAGATCCAGAAGTTCGTGCTGCGGCAGCAGGCGCGGTCGAGCGCGGCGATCGACGTTTAGGCCGAGCATCTCAACGGGCTGCGCCCCGGGGTCGGCGTACTCGCCCGTTGAGGGCGCGCCCGAGCCGGCGCATGGCGGCAGCCAGTCGCTTGGTTGGTGCGACTCGGGTGCGAGGTTTGTGCGGCGCCGGCGTCGTGGGCATCGTCGCTGACTGGAATCCCTTCGCGCTGCGCCTTCGGGGATTCGCCCCCGGGGCGGCCCGACGGTTCAGCGCAGCGCCGCGCGCCCGGCGATGTCGTCGAGCGCGAACAGCGCCCACTCGCGGCCCGGGCCGGCGCGGCACATGCCGAACCGGAACGGCACGCTGGTGCGCCCGGGGAAGCCGAAGCGCAGATCGCGGTACCAGACGCAGGTCTCGGCGTTGGCGCCGGCGCCGTTGGTTTCCACCCGGTACACCAGCGGGTACATCGCAAACCAGCGGAAGAACCCGAACTGCGGGTGCTCCCACACCTCGCGCGCCAGCGCCGGTGCGTCGACGCCGAATTTCTCGTAACTCTCCCAGTGCGCCAGCGACAGCGGCTGGTACGGTGCCGAGAAGCGGCGCACGAAGTGGTCGTCCGGCGTGACCAGCAGGGGCGCGCTGCGGCGGGTATTGACATGCGCGACGTGGTAGCGCGTGCCGTCGAACACGAACACCGACCAGTTGAACGGCGAGGCCGGCCGCGGCGCAGCATCGATGATCCGCGCCTGGATTCCCTGGCGCGCGGCGTAGTCGTGCGCAAAGGCGAGCGCCTCGCTCCTGCCCACCACGGTCAGGCCGACCCAGCAGGGCAGCAGCGCCAGCGCCGCCATGGCCGGCACGCGCGAGCGCCGGACGGCGGCAGATGCCAGCAGTCCGGCGACGATGATGCCGCTGAAGACCAGGTCGATGATGAATACGCTGCCCAGACCGAAGCGCGCGTCCGAAAGCGGCGCCAGCAGCATGGTTCCGAACTGCGTGATCCAGTCGCCCGCGATGTGGATCGCGATGGCGGCGGCAGCCAGCAGCACGTAGCGCCGCAGCGCGTCGCGGCGCCCGAACGCCAGGCTCGCCAGCCAGCCGAGCAGGAGTGCCCAGAACGGCAGCATCACGAGCGAGTGGGTGACGCCGCGGTGGCCGCGCAGATAGGCCAGATCGGACACGAAGCGCAGCACGAAGTCGCTGTCCGGGAAAGCGGCAGCCGCGAAGCCGAGTGTCACGCCCTGCCAGACCGGGACCGACGGGCCGAACCGGCGCTGCAGGCGCGCCGAAGTGGCCGGGCGCGATGGCGTCAGGGCGCGGCCCAGCAGGGCGCCGGACAGGGCGTGCGTGAGGGTGTCCAAGCGGAATCGGGAGCGAGCAGTGAACAGGAGGGTCGGCCCCGCCGCAGCGGGCGCACAACATCGACCACTACAATCCGCCGCCGCGTTGAAGTCAATCGGGAGTAACTGGGGGTGAAGCGCCTGTCCGCCTGCTTGCTTGGACTGCTGATGGCAGTCTGGAGTTGCCGTGCGCTGGCGGCGGTCGAGCCCATCCGGCTCGGGATGATCGAGGGCCTGTCCGGACCCTTTGCCAACGCCGGCGAGGCGGTGGCGCGCAACCTTCATTTTGCGGTGGCCCGCGTCAATGCGCGCGGCGGCGTTCGGCTGCCGGGCGGTGCACGGCCGCTGGCGCTGGCGACTTTCGACTCCAAGGGCCAGGTCGAGGAGGCGCTGCTGCAGTTGAAGCGTGCCAGCGACGACGGCGTGCGTTTCATTCTCCAGGGCAATAGTTCAGCGGTGGCCGGCGCGTTGATCGACGCAATCGGCCGGCACAACGAACGGGCGCCGGCCGGGCGCCAGTTGCTGCTCAACTATTCGGCGGTCGATCCGGCGTTGACCAACGAGCGCTGCAGCTTCTGGCACTTTCGGTTCGATGCCCACGCCGAGATGCGGATGGCGGCGCTGATGCAGGTGATCGAGGCCGACCCCCGTGTGCGACGGGTGTACCTGATCAACCAGGATTACAGCTTCGGCCGTGAGGTGGCGCGCAGCGCCCGCGATATGCTGGCCCGGTGGCGGCCCGACGTGCAGATCGTTGGCGACGAACTTCACCCGCTCGGGCGCATCCGGGACTTCGCGCCGTATGCGGCCAAGATCCGGCAGGCGGGCGCCGACACCGTCATCACCGGCAACTGGGGCAATGACCTCACTTTTCTGGTGCGCGCAGCGCGCGACGCCGGGCTGGAGGCGTCGTTCTACACGTTCTACGGCAACGGCCTGGGCGCGCCAGCGGCCATTGGCGAGGCCGGGGTGGGGCGCGTGCGCGCCGTGGCCGAATGGCATTACAACGCCGGGCTGCCGGCGATGGATGCGGTGTACGCCGACTTCCGCCAGCGTTATCCCGAGCCGCGCGACGACTACTTCCAGGCGCGGATGACGGTGCTCATCGAGATGCTGGTGCGCGCCATCGAGGCGGCGGGCAGCACCGAAGCGGCCGCCGTGGCCCAGCGGCTGGCCGGCATGCGCTACACCGCTGCGCAGGGTAATCCGCTCGGCGAGGTCTGGATGCGCCCGGAGGACCATCAACTGCAGGCGCCGCTGTATGTTTCGGTCATGGAGCGGGTGGGTAGCCGCGGCGTGGTCCGCGACGTGGAGGGATCGGGCTTCGGCTTCCGCACCGAACGGCGGCTGGAGGCTGCGGAGACCGGCCGGCCGTCGGCCTGCCGGATGGTCCGGCCGGGTTGACGAGGTCGGGGGCAATCCGTGAAGCCCGCGGTGACGGGCCAGGACGGCGCCCGCCGCCTGTCGTTACGTGTGCCGCCGTTGCGGCGAGCCGCAGCGCGCACGACGGCCGCGACGACGGCGGCGACTACGGCCGCCACTACGGCTGCGCGTGGCGCTCGGCTTGGGGCGCTTTGGGCAGCCTCCCCGTACGCGCCGGACGGCCGCTCACCCCCTGACCGGTGGCCCGCTGGCGGGCGGGCCACCCCGCCGCCGGGGCGGCCCGGCTGGGCTACAATTCGGTTTGGCCGCAGTCTCTGCGGCCTTGTCTTTGCACCCCAGTCTTGCAGAACCTCACGGCGCGGCCTTCCTTCCGCGACCGCTTGTCTCTTCGAAAGGGAAACCATGTCCGTTGCCGACATCAAGAAGGGCGACATCGTCGCCAAGTATCAGCGCAGCCAGGGCGATACCGGCTCGCCAGAAGTGCAAGTGGCACTCCTGACGGCCCGCATCAACGAGCTGACCGAACACTTCAAGGCCCACGTGAAAGATCATCATTCGCGCCGGGGCCTGCTGAAAATGGTCAGCCGTCGCCGCAAGCTGCTCGACTACCTGAAGGGCAAGAATCCCGAGGCCTACAAGGGGCTGATCGACAGCCTCGGCCTGCGCAAGTAGTCGTGCCGCATTCCATCCGAGCAAGCCAGCCTGCGGGGTCCCGTACCTGCCGCCGGCCTGCCTGCCGGGCGGACTGGCCTGCGCGTCGCAGTTGCACAGAGAAATTGGGGTCCGGTCCCGCCGCTGGACCGGTTGCTGGCGCTTGCCGCTAGCGCCTGAATCGGGGTCTGACCCCAATTTCTCTTTTGCGGCGTGCCCCCGAAGCTGTCGGCTCACCTAGAGAGGAAAGCCAAGTGTTCGAAAAAGTCACAAAGTCGTTTCAGTACGGCGCCCATACGGTCACACTCGAGACTGGCGAGATCGCCCGGCAGTCCTCCGGCGCCGTGCTCGTGTCGATGGACGACACGGTGGTGCTGGCCACCGTCGTGGCCCGCAAGCAGGCCAAGGCCGGCCAGGATTTCTTCCCGCTGACCGTCGACTACGTCGAGAAGACCTATGCCGCTGGCAAGATCCCGGGCGGCTTCTTCAAGCGCGAGGGGCGTCCCAGCGAGAAGGAAACGCTGACCAGCCGCCTGATCGACCGCCCGATCCGCCCGCTTTTCCCGGACGGCTTCTACAACGAGGTGCAGGTCGTCATCCACGTGCTGTCGGTCAACCCGGAGATCGACCCCGACATCCCGGCCATGATCGGCGCCTCGGCTGCGCTGTCGGTCTCGGGCATCCCGTTCAAGGGCCCGATCGGCGCGGCGCGGGTGGGCTACCTGGACGGCCAGTTCGTCCTGAACCCGAGCGCCACGCAGTTGAAGACTTCGCAACTTGACCTCGTGGTGGCCGGTACCGAGCGCGCCGTGCTGATGGTCGAGTCCGAGGCCGACCAACTGCCCGAGGACGTGATGCTCGGCGCGGTGGTCTTCGGCCACGAGCAGATGCAGGCGGCCATCAACTGCATCCATGACCTGGTGCGCGAGGCCGGCAAGCCCGCGTGGGACTGGCAGCCGGCGCCGAAGAACGAGGCGCTGATCGGCAAGATCCTCGGCTGGGCCGAGCCCGGCATGAAGGCGGCCTACGAGACGCGCAGCAAGCAGGCGCGCAGCGACAAGATCAACGCCGTCTACACCCAGGTGTGGGACAACATCAAGGCCGACGTGGCCGCCGGCGGCGACAAGCCCGACGACAACATGGTCGACTCGATCCTGTTCGACCTGCAGGCGCGCATCGTGCGCGGCCAGATCCTCGAAGGCGAGCCGCGCATCGACGGCCGCGACACCCGCACGGTGCGGCCGATCGAGATCCGGCTGGGCGTGCTGCCGCGCACCCACGGCTCGGCGCTGTTCACCCGCGGCGAGACCCAGGCGCTGGTGATCGCCACCCTCGGCACCAAGCAGGACGAGCAGATCATCGACGCGCTGATGGGCGAGTACCGCGACCGCTTCATGCTCCACTACAACATGCCGCCGTTTGCCACCGGCGAGACCGGACGGGTCGGCGCGCCCAAGCGCCGCGAGATCGGCCACGGTCGCCTGGCCAAGCGCGCGCTGCTGGCGGTGCTGCCCTCCGAGCAGGAGTTCGGCTACTCGATGCGCGTGGTCTCCGAGATCACCGAGTCCAACGGCTCGTCCTCGATGGCGTCGGTGTGCGGCGGCTGCCTGGCGCTGATGGACGCCGGCGTGCCGGTCAAGGCGCACGTGGCCGGCGTGGCGATGGGCCTGATCAAGGAGGGCCACAAGTTCGCGGTGCTGACCGACATCCTCGGCGACGAGGACCACCTGGGCGACATGGACTTCAAGGTGGCGGGCACGGCCACCGGCGTGACCGCCCTGCAGATGGACATCAAGATCGAGGGCATCACCAAGGAAATCATGCAGGTCGCCCTGGCGCAGGCCAGGGAAGGGCGCCTTCACATCCTGGGCCGGATGCAGGACGCGATGGGCACGCCGCGCACCGAGCTGTCCGCGCATGCGCCGCGGATGATCAAGATGAAGATCAACCCGGAGAAGATCCGCGACGTGATCGGCAAGGGCGGCGCGGTGATCCGCGCGCTGACCGAGGAGACCGGCACCCAGATCGACATCGAGGACGACGGCTCGATCACCATCGCCAGCGTGGACCTGGACAAGGGCCGCGAGGCCGAGCGCCGCATCCGCGAGCTGACCGCGGAGGTCGAGGTGGGCAAGATCTACGAAGGCCCGGTCCTGCGCCTGCTGGATTTCGGCGCCATCGTGCAACTGCTGCCCGGCAAGGACGGCCTGCTGCACATCAGCCAGATCGCCAACGAGCGCGTCAACGCCGTCGCCGACTACCTGAAAGAAGGGCAGATGGTGAAGGTCAAGGTGATCGAGGCCGACGAGAAAGGCCGCGTGCGCCTGTCGATGAAGGCGGCCGCCGCCGATGCCGCGGCGGGTAACGCGCAGCAGTAGCGCAGCGGGTCCGCCACAGCAGGACGGCCCCCAGTGCAGGCCATCGAGATCGCGCAGCCGGGCGGACCGGAAGTGCTGCGGCTGGTTGAACGGCCGCGGCCTGCGCCTGCGCGCGGCGAACTGCTGATCCGGGTGCTGGCGGCCGGTGTGAACCGGCCGGACGTCCTGCAGCGGCGCGGCGCCTATGCGCCGCCGCCCGGAGCCTCCGACCTTCCCGGCCTGGAGGTCGCCGGCGTGGTCGAAGACGGCGACCTCGACGGCAGCGGCTTGGCGAAAGGCGACGCCGTGACCGCGCTGGTGGCCGGCGGTGGCTACGCCGAGTACTGCGTGGCCCCGGTGGGCCAGACCCTGCCGCTGCCGCGCGGCCTGTCCTTCGCCGAGGGCGCGGCGCTGCCCGAGACCTACTTCACGGTGTGGAGCAACGTGTTCGACCGCGGCCAGTTTGCGCCGGGCGAATCGCTCCTGGTTCAGGGCGGCACCAGCGGCATCGGCGTGGCGGCGATCCAGCTTGCCGCCGCGCTGGGCCACCGCGTGTTTGCCACCGCGGGCAGCGCCGACAAGTGCCGCGCCTGCGAGGCGCTGGGCGCGCAGCGGGGCATCGACTACCGGACCGAGGACTTCGTTGCGGTGGTCAAGCAGGCCACGGGTGGCCGCGGCGTGGACGTGGTGCTCGACATGGTGGCTGGCGACTACGTGGCGCGCGAGATCGATTGCCTGGCCGACGATGGCCGGCTGCTGATCATCGCCACCCTCGGCGGCAGCAAGGCGCAGGTCGATGTGGGCCAGGTGCTGCGCCGGCGCCTCACGGTAACCGGCTCCACGCTGCGGCCGCGCAGCGTCGAGTTCAAGGCGGCGATCGCGCGCCGCCTGCAGGCGGTGGTTTGGCCGCTGATCGAGGCCGGCCGCATCAAGCCGATGGTGTACCGGCGCTTTGCGCTGGGCGATGCCGCGGCGGCGCATGGCCTGATGGAGTCGAGCACGCACATCGGCAAGATCGTGCTCGACGTTGCGCCCGCCTGATCACCGCGGCTGCTGACCGGATCGCCATGCGACGCAAGCTGATTGCCGCCAACTGGAAGATGAACGGCAGCCGGGCCGCCAACGCGGACTGGCTGGCGTCCTTCGACGGCAGCCGTGCGCCGTGCGATGTGGTGGTGTGCCCGCCCTTCGTGTACCTGCCGCAGGTGCTCGCCGGCCTGCGCGGGGCCGAGGCGGGCGCGCAGGATCTCAGCGCCGAGGCGCCGGGTGCGTATACCGGCGAGGTGGCGGGCGAGATGCTGCTCGATCTGGGCGTGCGCTGGGTCATCGTCGGGCACTCGGAGCGGCGGACGCTGTGCGGCGAGAGCAGCCAGGTGGTGGCCGCCAAGGCTGCGCGCGCGCTGGCGCTGGGACTGCGGCCGATCGTGTGCGTCGGCGAGACGCTGGCTGAGCGCGAGGCCGGGCGCACGCTCGAGGTGATCGGCGCGCAGCTCCAGGCCGTGCTGACGCGCTGTGCGCCGGCGCAACTGCTGGCCGGCGCGCTGGCCTACGAACCGGTGTGGGCGATCGGCACTGGCCGCACCGCCAGTCCGGTGCAGGCGCAGGAGGTCCACGCCGCCATCCGGACGCAGCTGGCCCATGCGGATGCGGCGGCCGCCTCGCAGTTGCGGCTGCTGTACGGTGGGAGCATGAAGCCGGCCAATGCGGCCGAACTGCTGTCGCAGCCGGATGTCGATGGCGGCCTGATCGGTGGTGCGTCCTTGCAGGCGGCGGAGTTTGCCGCCATCTGCGGGGCGGCCGGGTGAGTTCGAGACCGGCGTGGCGCCCTCCTTCGAGGCGGCACCGCGGCGGATGCATGGACATCGAGAAAATCGGAGCTGGGAGTAAGACATGGCTTGGTTGACGACGCTTCTCATCGCGGTGCTCGCCATCTCGGCGATTGCGGTGATCGTTCTGGTGCTGCTTCAGCACGGCAAGGGCGCGGACATGGGTGCGGCCTTCGGTGGCGGCGCATCGGGCTCGCTGTTCGGTGCCACCGGGTCGGCCAACTTCCTGTCGCGCAGCACGGCAGTGGCTGCCACGGTGTTCTTCGTGGCCACGCTCGGGCTGGCCTTCACGGCCACCAGCCAGCGCACCCCGGGCCAGGCGCCGGGCGGCCTGATGCAGGGCGTGGGCCAGGAAGCGCCGGCACCGGGCAAGGCCGAGATTCCGGCCACCGGGCCGATCCCGGGCGCGGCCCCCGGCTCCGCCGCCCCGGCCACTGCGGTCCCGGCTGCGCCGCAGAGTGCGCCGGCGCCCACCCAGGGCAAGGCGGGCGAAATTCCGACCAAGTGATCCGCGGCCGCCGCGGCGTGCCTGCGGCGCGGCATCACCGCGTTGAAGGCACGGACTTGCACGCCAATTCCGCGCATGATGCGCCGCGGGATCGAGGTGCAATTCAAGTAAACTCTCGCCGCTTTGCCCACGTGGTGGAATTGGTAGACACACCATCTTGAGGGGGTGGCGGCGCAAGCCGTGTGAGTTCGAGTCTCACCGTGGGCACCACGTCAGGTCCTTGATCCGACTGCCGCGGTCGCGGGGCGCGCAAGCCCCTCGACGGAGCGGGCGCCCGGCCACAAGATTCGGGCGCATTTGGGTTGCGGGCCGGCACAACGAGACGCTGCGCCGTGAACCTCGAGAGCTACCTGCCGGTACTGCTGTTCATCCTCGTCGGCCTGGCGGTCGGCGCCGGTCCGCTTTTGATCGGCAAGCTGCTCGGCCCCAACCGACCCGATCCCGAGAAGCTGTCCCCCTACGAGTGCGGCTTCGAGGCTTTCGAGGACGCGCGCATGAAGTTCGACGTGCGCTACTACCTCGTGGCGATCCTGTTCATCCTGTTCGATCTCGAGATCGCCTTCCTCTTTCCCTGGGCCGTCGTGCTCGGCGACCTGCCGGCCTGGGGAGTGGGCTTCTGGTCGATGATGGTGTTCCTCGGCATCCTGACGGTCGGCTTCGTCTATGAGTGGAAGAAGGGAGCGCTTGACTGGGAGTAGGCGCGGGCGCCGCGCGCGCGGCAGGGCAGCAGCAACAGCGGGGCGGGAGAGGCCCCGACGACCAACAGGCATCGAGCCAATGAGCATCGAAGGCGTACTGAACGAGGGCTTCGTCACCACCAGCGTCGACAAGCTCATCAACTGGAGCAAGACCGGGTCGCTGTGGCCGATGACCTTCGGCCTGGCCTGCTGCGCCGTGGAGATGATGCACGCAGGCGCGGCGCGTTACGACCTCGACCGCTTTGGCATCTTCTTCCGCCCCAGCCCGCGCCAGAGCGACGTGATGATCGTGGCCGGCACGCTGTGCAACAAGATGGCGCCGGCCCTGCGCAAGGTCTACGACCAGATGGCAGAGCCGCGCTGGGTCATCAGCATGGGCTCCTGCGCCAACGGCGGCGGCTACTACCACTACAGCTACTCGGTGGTGCGCGGCTGCGACCGGATCGTCCCGGTGGATGTCTACGTGCCCGGCTGCCCGCCGACGGCCGAGGCGCTGATCTACGGGATCATCCAGCTGCAGAACAAGATCAAGCGCACCAACACCATCGCGCGGTGATGCCGATGACGCGTCTGGATCAGCTTCTGGAGGCACTGCGCGCCGCACTCGGCGAGCGGCTGCTGAGCGCGGCCGCGGCGCTCAACGAGGTGACCGTCGTGCTGCGCGCGGCCGACCACCTGGAGGGTCATCGCATCCTGCGCGACGACGCCGCGCTGCGCTTCGAGCAGTGCGTCGACCTGGCCGGCATGGATTACCAGGGCTACGGCGACGGGACCTGGGAAGGCTCGCGCTTCGCGGTGGTCACGCACCTGCTGTCGGTCAGGCACAACCGGCGCGTGCGCGTGCGTACGTTCTGCCCCGATGACGAGCTGCCGCTGCTGCCGTCGCTGATCGACGTGTGGCCGGCGGTCGGTTGGTACGAGCGCGAGGCCTTCGACCTGTACGGCATCGTGTTCGAGGGGCACCCGGACCTGCGCCGCCTCCTGACCGACTACGGTTTCGTCGGCCACCCGTTCCGCAAGGACTTCCCGGTGTCCGGCCACGTCGAGATGCGTTACGACCCCGAGCAGCGGCGCGTGATCTACCAGCCGGTGACCATCGAGCCGCGCGAGATCATCCCCCGCGTGATCCGCGAGGACAACTACGGGCGGGGGCGCTGATGGCCGAGATCAAGAACTACACGCTGAACTTCGGCCCGCAGCACCCGGCTGCCCATGGCGTGCTGCGGCTCGTGCTGGAGCTCGACGGCGAAGTGATCCAGCGCGCCGACCCGCATATCGGCCTGCTGCACCGGGCCACCGAGAAGCTGGCGGAGACGCGCACGTTCATCCAGTCCGTGCCCTACATGGATCGGCTCGACTACGTGTCGATGATGTGCAACGAGCATGGCTACGTGATGGCCATCGAGAAGCTGCTCGGCGTCCAGGTGCCGCCGCGTGCGCAGTACATCCGCGTTATGTTCGACGAGATCACCCGGCTGCTCAACCACCTGCTGTGGATCGGCGCGCATGGGCTCGACGTCGGCGCGATGGCGGTGTTCCTTTATGCCTTCCGCGAGCGCGAAGACCTGATGGACATGTACGAGGCGGTCAGCGGCGCGCGCATGCACGCGGCCTACTACCGTCCGGGCGGCGTCTACCGCGACCTGCCCGAGCAGATGCCGCAGTACCGGCCCTCGAAGTACCGCAATGCGCGCGACGTGGCCCGGCTCAACGAGAGCCGGCAGGGCTCTTTGCTCGACTTCATCGAGGACTTCACCAAGCGTTTCCCGAAGTACGTCGACGAGTACGAGACGCTGCTCACCGACAACCGGATCTGGAAGCAGCGCTTGGTGGGCATTGGCGTGGTCTCACCCGAGCGCGCCTTGGCGCTGGGTTTCACCGGCCCCATGCTGCGAGGCTCCGGCGTCGAGTGGGACCTGCGCAAGAAGCAGCCGTATGAGGTGTACGACAGGCTGCAGTTTGACATTCCCATCGGCAAGAACGGCGATTGTTACGACCGCTACCTGGTGCGCGTCGAAGAAATGCGCCAGTCCAATCACATCATCAAGCAGTGCATCGACTGGCTGCGCAAGAATGCGGGTCCGGTGATGGTCGACGATCACAAGATCGCGCCGCCGTCGCGCATCGAGATGAAGTCGAACATGGAAGAGCTGATCCACCACTTCAAGCTGTTCACCGAGGGCTTTCACGTGCCGCCGGGCGAGGCCTATGCGGCGGTCGAGCATCCGAAGGGCGAGTTCGGCATCTATCTCGTGTCCGACGGCGCCAACAAGCCGTTCCGCCTGAAGATCCGCGCCCCCGGCTTTGCGCACCTGCAGTCGCTCGACGAGATGGCCCGCGGCCACATGATTGCCGATGCGGTGACGATCATCGGCACGCAGGACATCGTGTTCGGGGAGATCGATCGATGAAGATCGCGACGGGTTGGTTGTTTTCGTTTCTTGCGCTGGCGGTGCTCGCGGCCGCGTCTCACGCATCGGCGCAAGCCGGCGACGAGGAGGGGCGCGCCGCCGCCGCCGCGCAGGCGTGGGTTCTTCTGATGGACTCCGGGCGCTTTGCCGAGACCTGGGACGGCGCCAGCGCCGGGTTCCGCGGCGCGGTCGGCCGGGACGCCTGGGCCAAGCAGGCAGCTGCGGTGCGCGGCCCGCTGGGCAAGGTCAACGCACGCAAGGCCGTCGAGGTCACGACCCAGAAAAATCCTCCGGGCGCGCCCCCCGGCGACTACGTGATCGTCGCGTTCGAGACCGACTTCGCCGACTCTGCGCCGCGCCGCAGGGAGACCGTTTCGACGATCAGGGAGCCCGACGGCAACTGGCGCGTCATCGGGTACTTCATCCGTTGAGAAGCACATCATGAGTGCAGTCCTGAAGCCCGGCTCGCTGCTGTCCGAAGCGGCGCTGCGCCAGATCGACCGAGAGGTCGCCAAGTACCCGGCGGACCAGAAGCAATCGGCGGTCATGGCGGCGCTGCGGATCGCCCAGTCCGAGCGCGGCTGGCTCAGCAAGGAGCTGATGCAGGAGATCGCCGACGTCCTGCAGATGCCGGCGATCGCGGTGTACGAGGTCGCGAGCTTCTACACGATGTACAACCTGGCGCCTACCGGCCGCCACAAGATCACTCTTTGCACCAACCTGCCGTGCGCGCTGTCGGGCGCGAACCGCGCCGCCAGGCACCTGCAGGACAAGCTCGGGGTGGGCTTCAACGAGACCACTGCCGACGACGCCTTCACCCTGAAGGAAGGCGAGTGCCTGGGCGCCTGCGGCGACGCGCCGGTGCTGCTGGTGGACAACCACCGCATGTGCAGTTTCATGAGCAACGAAAAGCTCGACGCGCTGATTGACGAACTCAGGCCGACGGGGTCGACATGAGCGCCCAGACCTGCTTCCACGGCCGCCACTTGAGCCCGGTGATCCTCGCCGGCCTGGACGGCGCCAACTGGCGGCTGAAGGACTACGAGGCGCGCGGCGGCTACAGCGCGCTGCGCAAGATCCTGAGCGAGAAGATCCCGCAGGACGTGGTGATCGCCGAGGTCAAGAAGTCGGCGCTGCGCGGCCGCGGCGGCGCCGGCTTTCCGACCGGCCTGAAGTGGAGCTTCATGCCGCGCCAGTTTCCGGGGCAGAAGTACCTGGTCTGCAATTCGGACGAGGGCGAGCCGGGAACATTCAAGGACCGCGACATCCTGCGCTACAACCCGCACATCGTGATCGAGGGCATGGCGATTGCCGCCTACGCGATGGGCATCTCGGCCGGCTACAACTACATCCACGGCGAGATTTGGGCTGAGTACGAGCGCTTTCAGGAGGCGCTCGACGAGGCCTTCGCCGCCGGCTACCTCGGCAAGAACATCATGGGGTCGGACTTCACATTCAGCCTCTACGCCGCGCATGGCTACGGCGCCTACATCTGCGGCGAGGAGACGGCGCTGCTGGAGTCGCTGGAGGGCAAGAAGGGCCAGCCGCGCTTCAAGCCGCCGTTTCCGGCCAGCTACGGGCTGTACGGCAAGCCGACCACGATCAACAACACCGAGACTTTTGCCGCCGTGCCGTGGATCATCAACCACGGTGGCGAGGCCTTCCTCGGGCTGGGGCGGCCCAACAACGGCGGCACCAAGATCTTCTCGGTCTCGGGCGACGTCGAGCGGCCCGGCAACTTCGAGGTGCCGCTGGGCACGCCGTTCGCCAAGCTGCTCGAACTCGCCGGCGGCATGCGCGGCGGCAGGAAGATCAAGGCCGTTATTCCCGGCGGCTCGTCGATGCCGGTGCTGCCGGGCGACCTGATGATGGCCACCGACATGGACTACGACTCGATCGCCAAGGCCGGCTCCATGCTGGGCTCCGGTGCCGTGATCGTCATGGACGAGACGCGCTGCATGGTCAAGTGCCTGGAGCGCCTGTCGTACTTCTATTACGAAGAAAGCTGCGGCCAGTGCACGCCGTGCCGCGAAGGCACCGGCTGGCTGTACCGCGTGGTGCACCGGATCGAGACCGGCAAGGGCAAGCCCGAGGACATCGATCTGCTGAACTCGGTGGCCGACAACATCCAGGGCCGCACCATCTGCGCGCTGGGGGATGCCGCCGCCATGCCGGTGCGTGCCTTCATCAAGCACTTCCGCAAGGAATTCGAACACCACATCGAGCACGGGCGCTGCCTGGTGCCGGAGTACGTCTAGATGGTCGAAGTAGAAATCGACGGCAGGAAGGTGGAGGTGCTGGAGGGCAGCATGGTGATGGATGCTGCCGCCAAGCTCGACATCTACGTGCCGCACTTCTGCTACCACAAGAAACTGAGCATCGCGGCCAACTGCCGCATGTGCCTGGTGGAAGTGGAGAAGGCGCCCAAGCCGCTGCCCGCCTGCGCCACGCCGGTGACGCAGGGGATGATCGTGCGCACTGCCTCGGCCCGCGCCAAGCAGGCGCAGAAGTCGGTGATGGAGTTCCTTCTCATCAACCACCCGCTCGATTGCCCGATCTGCGATCAGGGCGGCGAGTGCCAGTTGCAGGACCTTGCCGTGGGCTACGGCGGCTCCAGCAGCCGCTACGACCTGCCCAAGCGCGTCGTCTTTCACAAGAGCCTGGGCCCGCTGATCTCGGCCGAGGAGATGACCCGCTGCATCCACTGCACGCGCTGCGTGCGCTTTGGCCAGGAGATCGCCGGCCAGATGGAGCTTGGCATGGCCGGGCGCGGCGAGCACTCGCAGATCCTGTCGTTTGTCGACAAGACGGTCGACCACGAGTTGAGCGGCAACATGATCGACCTGTGCCCGGTCGGCGCGCTCACGAGCAAGCCGTTCCGCTACGAGGCGCGTACCTGGGAGCTGTCGCGCCGCAAGAGCGTGAGCCCGCACGACTCGCTCGGCAGCAATCTCATCGTGCAGGTGAAGAACCACCGGGTGCTGCGCGTGCTGCCGCTGGAGAACGAAGAGCTCAACGAATGCTGGCTGTCGGACCGCGACCGTTTCGGCTACGAGGGCCTGTACGCGCCGGACCGCCTGACCCGGCCGATGCTCAAGCAGGGCGGCGTGTGGAAGGAAGTCGACTGGAGCGATGCCCTCGACTACGTGGTCCACGCGCTCGGCAGCATCCGGCGCGACAGCGGCGCTGCCGCGATCGGCGCGCTCGCTTCGGCGGGCAGCCCGCTCGAGGAACTGCACCTGCTCGCGCGCCTGATGCGCGGCCTGGGCAGCGACAACATCGATCACCGCCTGCGGCACAGCGACTTTTCCGCCGACGGCAAGCGGCAAGGCGCGCCCTGGCTGGGGATGAAGGTTGCCGAGATCAACCAGCTCGACCGGCTGCTCGTGATCGGCTCGTTCCTGCGCAAGGACCATCCGCTGGTGGCTGCGCGCGTTCGTGCGGCGGCCAAGCGCGGCTGCCAGGTCAGCGTGGTGCAGGGCGCGGGCGACCCGCTGCTGATGCCGCTGGCGGCCGAACTGCTGGCCGCACCCGACGCCTGGCCTCAGGCGCTGGCGCAGATCGCGGCGGCCATCGCGACCGCCCGCGGCCTGGCTGCACCGGTGGCGGGGGTAGGTGCCGGCGCGGCGGCGCAGGCCGTTGCGCGCAGCCTGCTGTCGGGAGAGCGCAAGGCCGTGTGGCTGGGCAACGCCGCGGTGCAGGCGCCGCAGGCCGCGCAGGTTCATGCACTGGCGCAGTGGATCGCGCAGGCCACCGGGGCGGTGCTGGGCGTGCTGGGTGAGGCGGCCAACAGCGTCGGCGCCTACCTGGTCGATGCGCTGCCGGTGCGGGGCGGCCTGAATGCCCGCGCCATGCTCGAGTCGCCGCGCCAGGCGATGCTGCTCTGGAACCTCGAGCCGGAGTACGACACGGCCGATTCGGCGGCCACCATGAAGGCGCTGGCGGCGGCGCAGACCGTCATCGCGTTCTCGCCGTATCGCAATGGCGCGATGGAGTACGCCGACGCCATCCTGCCGATCGCGCCGTCGCTGGAGACTTCCGGCACCTTCGTCAATTGCGAAGGCCGGGTGCAGACCTTCAATGGCGCCGTGCGGCCGCTTGGCGAGGCCCGCCCGGGCTGGAAGGTCCTGCGGGTGCTCGGCTCGCAGCTCGATCTCGCGGGCTTCGACTACGAAACGCCGGAGGCGGTGCGCGCCGAGTTGCCGGCCGCGGCGGGGCGGCTGGACAACGGCACCGCAGTCGAAATCGCCGCGCCGCGCGCCCCCGAGGGGATACAGCGGCTGGCCGACGTGCCGGTCTATTTCAGCGACGCGGTGGTACGCCGTTCGGCGCCCCTGCAGCAGACTGCGGATGCGCGCGCACCGGTGGCCAGCGCCAATGCGCGCACGCTGGCGCAGTTCGGCGTCCGCCCGGGCGACAAGGTGCGCGCCCTGCAGGCCGGCGGCAGCGCGTTGCTGGAAGCCGAGCTCGACGACCGCCTGCCCGACGGCTTGGTGCGCGTGCCGGCGGGGCACGCCGCCACCAGCACGCTGGGCGCGATGTTCGGCGCCATCCGCCTGGAGCGGGCCTGATGGAAGCCCTGACGCTTGCCTACTGGCAACAGGCGCTGGGCCCGGCTTATCCCGTGGTTGCCGCGCTGGTGGGCATCGTGGCCATCACGCTGCCGATCCTGCTCAGCGTGGCCTACCTGACGTACTGGGAACGCAAGATGATCGGCTGGATGCACATCCGTGTCGGTCCGAACCGGGTGGGGCCCTTCGGCCTGCTGCAGCCGATCGCCGATGCGGTCAAGCTCATCTTCAAGGAAGTGATCTCGCCGTCGCAGGCGGACAAGGCACTGTTCTTCCTCGCGCCCGTGGTCATCATGATGCCGGCGCTGGCCGCCTGGGCGGTAATGCCTTTCGGCCCCGGCATCGTGCTGGCGGACATCAACGCCGGCCTGCTGTTCGTTCTGGCGATCACCTCGGTGGGCGTGTACGGCGTGATCATCGCCGGCTGGGCCTCGAACTCCAAGTACGCCTTCCTCGGCGCCATGCGCGCTTCGGCGCAGATGGTCAGCTACGAGCTGGCGGTGGGCTTTGTGCTGGTGACCGTGCTGCTGGTGGCCGGAACGCTGAACATGACCGGCATCGTCGAAGGCCAGATGCAGGGGTGGTTTGCCGACCGCGGCTGGAACGTTTTCTCGTGGAACTGGCTGCCGCTGCTGCCGTTGTTCGTGATCTACGTGGTCAGCTCGGTGGCCGAGACCAACCGCCATCCGTTCGACGTGGTGGAGGGCGAGAGCGAGATCGTGGCCGGCCACATGGTCGAATACTCGGGCATGAGCTTCGCGATCTTCTTCCTCGCCGAGTACGCCAACATGATCCTGCTGTCGGCGCTGGCGGTGGTTCTGTTTCTCGGCGGCTGGCAGGCGCCGCTCAATCTGGAGCTGCTGCTCGGCGTCGACTTCCCTGACTGGCTCGACAGCGCCTCCAACTGGTTTTGGCTGGTGTTCAAGACCTTCATCGTCGTGTCCCTGTTCATCTGGTTCCGCGCCAGCTTCCCGCGCTATCGCTACGACCAGATCATGCGGCTCGGCTGGAAGGTCTTCATCCCGATCACGCTCGTGTGGCTGGTGGTGGTGGCGGTGTGGATGCAGACGCCGTGGAACATCTGGAAATCGTCGAGCGTCGAGCGTCAGGCGTCGGGTGCGACCCCGGCTGGCCTGACGGTGAACGCTGGACGCTAGAGGCAGGACGCTGGACGAAAAATGGGTGCGATCAACGAGTTCTTCGGCTCGCTGCTGCTGAAGGAGCTAGTGAAGGGGATGGCCCTGACGGGCCGCTACTTCTTCGCCCGCAAGATCACGGTGCAGTACCCGGAGGAGAAGACGCCGCTGTCGCCGCGCTTTCGCGGGTTGCATGCGCTGCGCCGCTACGACAACGGCGAGGAACGCTGCATCGCCTGCAAGCTGTGCGAGGCGGTCTGTCCGGCGCTGGCCATCACCATCGAGAGCACGGTGCGCGAGGACGGCACGCGCCGCACTTCGCGCTACGACATCGACCTGACCAAGTGCATTTACTGCGGTTTCTGCGAGGAGAGCTGCCCGGTCGACTCGATCGTCGAGACCGGGATCATGGAGTACCACGGCGAGAAGCGCGGCGACCTGTACTTCACCAAGGACATGCTGCTGGCGGTCGGCGACCGCTACGAGAAAGAGATCGCGGCCGCACGCACGGCCGATGCGAAGTACCGGTAGGGCCGGATCCGGGATCCGGGAGATGGTGAACCCCGGCGGTGCGGCCGCCGAACGAGTAGAAACAATCTGGGGACGGCGACGAGAGTGGGTTCGGCAGGGGCGGATCGAACGCTGCCCGCAGACCTGAATCACGCGCCGCGGACCTGCAAAGCAAATGGACGCCAAGACCCTGCTGTTTTTCGCCTTCTCCGCGGTGCTGCTGTTTGCGGCCGTGCGGGTGATCACGGCGCGCAACCCGGTGCACGCGGTGCTCTATCTGGTGCTGGCCTTCTTCACCGCCGCCTGCCTGTGGATGCTGCTGAAGGCGGAGTTTCTCGCCATCGCGCTGGTGCTGGTGTACGTGGGCGCGGTGATGGTGCTGTTCCTGTTCGTGGTGATGATGCTCGACATCAACGTCGACCGCCTGCGTCAGGGATTCTGGAAGAGCCTGCCGCTGGCCACTATCGTCGCGGCGGTGATCGTGCTGCAACTGTGGCTGGTGCTGTCGCAGGGAGAATGGCAGGCGATGCGCGAACCGGGCCCGGGCATCGCCCAGCACAACAACATCGAGCAACTGGGCCTGCTGACGTTCAGCGAGTACGTTTACCCGCTGCAGATCGCGGGCTGCCTGCTGCTGGTGGCCATCGTCAGCGCCATCGCGCTGACGCTGCGCCGGCGTAAGGACAGCAAGTACCAGAGCCCGTCCGAACAGGTGCGGGTACGGCGCGAGGACCGGGTGCGCCTGGTCGGCATGGCGGCCGAGGCCGATGCGCGCCAGGACCGGGGCGGCGTGGCGCCGGCTCCGGAAAGTGACGCAGGGAGTGGGACGAAGTGATTCCGCTGTCGTGGTACCTGGGCGTGGGCGCGCTGCTGTTTGCGATCAGCGTGATCGGCATCTTCCTGAACCGCCGCAACCTGATCGTCCTGCTGATGGCCATCGAGCTGATGCTGCTGGCGGTCAACATCAACTTCATCGCCTTTTCGCACTACCTGGGCGATTACCACGGACAGGTGTTCGTGTTCTTCATCCTGACCGTGGCGGCGGCCGAGGCGGCGATCGGCCTGGCCATCCTGGTGGTGCTGTTCCGCAACCTGTCGACGATCAATGTCGACGAGCTCGATGCGCTGAAGGGGTAGCGGCGTGACCGCGATGCAGAAGATCTACCTGCTGGTTCCGCTGGCCCCGCTGGTCGGCGCGATCCTCGCCGGCCTGTTCGGCAAGCTGCTCGGCCGCGCCGGGGCGCACACCGTGACCATTTTCGGCGTGCTGGTGTCGACCGTCGCCTCGGCGGTGGTGTGGCAGGACGTGATGGCCGGCAACACCTTCAACGGCAATGTCTACACCTGGGCCACGGTCGGCGACATGACGCTGGCGGTCGGCTTCCTGATCGACTCGCTGACCGCCACCATGATGCTGGTGGTGACCTTCGTCTCGCTGATGGTGCACGTCTACACCATCGGCTACATGAAGGACGATCCGGGCTACCAGCGCTTCTTCGCCTACATCTCGCTGTTCACCTTCAGCATGCTGATGCTGGTGATGAGCAACAACTTCCTGCAGCTGTTCTTCGGCTGGGAAGCGGTGGGCCTGGTGTCGTACCTGCTGATCGGCTTCTGGTACAGGCGGCCGACGGCCATTTACGCCAACCTGAAGGCCTTCCTCGTCAACCGGGTGGGCGACTTCGGCTTCATCCTCGGCATCGGCCTCGTCTACGCCTACGTCGGCTCGCTCGACTACGCCACCGTGTTCAAGGCGGCGCAGCAACTGGCCGCGCAGACGCTGCCCGGCACCGACTGGCTGCTGATTACCGTCATCTGCATCTGCCTGTTCATCGGCGCCATGGGCAAGAGCGCGCAGTTCCCGCTGCACGTCTGGCTGCCGGACTCGATGGAGGGCCCCACGCCGATCTCGGCGCTGATTCATGCGGCCACGATGGTGACGGCCGGGATCTTCATGGTCGCACGCATGTCGCCGCTGTTCGAGCTGTCGACCGCCGCGCTCGGCTTCGTGATCGTGGTGGGGGCGATCACCGCGCTGTTCATGGGCTTTCTGGGCATCATCCAGAACGACATCAAGCGCGTGGTGGCCTACTCCACGCTGTCGCAACTGGGCTACATGACGGTGGCGCTGGGCGCCTCGGCCTACTCGGTGGCGATCTTCCACCTGATGACGCACGCGTTTTTCAAGGCGCTCCTCTTCCTGGCGGCGGGCTCGGTCATCATGGGCATGCACCACGACCAGGACATCCGCAACATGGGGGGACTGCGCAAGTACATGCCGGTCACCTGGATCACCTCGCTGGTGGGTTCGCTGGCGCTGATCGGCACGCCGTTCCTGTCCGGCTTCTACTCGAAGGACAGCATCATCATCGCCACTGCCGCGGCCACCGTGCCGGGCGCGGGCTTCGCCTACGTCGCGGTGCTGCTGGGCGTGTTCGTCACCGCGTTTTACTCGTTCCGCATGTACTTCCTGGTGTTCCATGGAGCGGAGCGCTGGGGGCACGAGCAGCCGCACCACGACGCCCATGCGGACGATGACCACGGGCACGACGAGCACCATCACGGTCTGGGTCGGGGTGAGAAGCCGCACGAGTCCCCCGCGGTGGTCACGATTCCGCTGGTCCTGCTGGCCATCCCGTCGCTGGCGATCGGCTTCGTTGCGATCGACACGATGCTGTTTGGCAAGTACTTCGAGAACGTCATCTTCGTGGACGCCGCCGCGCACCCGGCGATGGCCCACCTGCGCGAGTTTTTCCACGGACCGCTGGCCATGGGGCTGCACGGCTTCGTCAGCGCGCCGTTCCTGCTGATGCTGGCCGGGGTCGGGCTGGCGTGGTTCTTCTACATGAGGCGGCCCGACATCCCTGCGGCCATCAAGAATCGCTTCGGCGGGCTGTATCGCCTGCTCGACAACAAGTACTACATGGACCGCATCAACGAGGTGGTGTTCGCCGGCGGTGCACGCAAGATCGGCTGGGGCCTGTGGAAGGGTGGCGACCAGGCGCTGATCGACGGCCTCGCCGTCAACGGGTCGGCGCGGCTGGTGGGCTGGATTGCCGGCGTATCGCGTCTGATCCAGTCCGGCTACATCTATCACTACGCATTCGCCATGCTCGCCGGCGTTGCGGTCGTGCTGTTCTTCTTCCTGACCCTGCCCTACGTGTGGCCCACGCTGAGCCGCTGAGCGCCGGGACGAACAGAAAAAGACAATGAACGCAACGCCCTGGCTCAGTCTGGCGATCTGGATCCCGATCGCCACCGGCGCCCTGATCCTTGCGGTCGGCCGCGACCGCAGCGCCGATGTCGTACGCACCGTCGCTCTGGCCGGCAGCCTGCTTGGCCTGCTCGTCACGATGCCGCTGTACACCGGCTTCGATCCCGGCACCGCCGATCTGCAGTTCGTCGAGAAGGCGGTCTGGATCGAGCGCCTGAACGCCCACTATCACCTCGGCGTGGACGGCATCTCGGTTTGGTTCGTGCTGCTGACCGCATTCATCACGGTCATCGTGGTGATTGCCGGCTGGCAGGTGATCACCGCCAAGGTGGCGCAGTACATGGCCGCCTTCCTGATCCTGTCGGGGCTGATGATCGGCGTGTTTTCGGCTGCCGATGCGCTGCTGTTCTACGTTTTCTTCGAGGCCACCCTGATCCCGATGTACGTGATCATCGGCGTCTGGGGTGGTCCGAACCGGGTCTACGCGGCGTTCAAGTTCTTCCTGTACACGCTGGCTGGCTCGCTGCTGATGCTGCTTGCGCTCATCTATCTGTACTACGCGAGCGGCGGCAGCTTCGACCTGTTTGCCTGGCACGACGTCAAGATCGGGCTCACGGCGCAGGTGCTGCTTTTCCTCGCCTTCTTTGCCGCCTTTGCGGTCAAGGTGCCGATGTGGCCGGTCCACACCTGGCTGCCGGACGCACACGTCGAGGCGCCCACCGGCGGCTCGATCGTGCTGGCGGCGATCATGCTGAAGCTCGGCGCCTACGGCTTCCTGCGCTTCTCGCTGCCGATCACGCCCGACGCGGCGCATGAGCTGGCCTGGTTCATCATCGCTCTGTCGCTGATCGCGGTGGTCTACATCGGCTTCGTGGCGCTGGTGCAGACCGACATGAAGAAGCTGGTGGCCTACAGCTCGATCGCCCACATGGGCTTCGTCACGCTCGGCTTCTTCATCTTCAACCAGATCGGCGTCGAGGGCGCGATCGTGCAGATGATCAGCCACGGCTTCATCTCGGGCGCCATGTTCCTGTGCATTGGCGTGATGTACGACCGGATGCACAGCCGCAACATCGCCGACTACGGCGGCGTAGTCAACACGATGCCGAAGTTCGCCGCCTTCATGATGCTGTTCGCGATGGCCAACTGCGGCCTGCCGGCCACCAGCGGCTTTGTCGGCGAGTTCTACGTGATCCTCGGCGCAGTCAAGTACAACTTCTGGATCGGCGCCATCGCCGCCACCACCCTGATCCTCGGGGCGGCGTACTCGCTGTGGATGTATAAGCGCGTGATCTTCGGCGACATCGCCAACGAGCGGGTGCGCGAGCTCACCGACATCGATGGCCGCGAGGCGCTGGCGCTCGCCCTTCTGGCAGCCTTGGTGCTGGGCATGGGGCTTTACCCGAAGCCCTTCACCGACCTGATGCACGTTTCGGTGGCCGAGCTGTTGCAGCACGTGGCGCAATCCAAGCTGCCGGCCGCGGTCGCGGCGCAGCAGTGAAGTCGAGGCCGGGACGCCCATGGAATCGCTGAATCTCTTTGCCGCCGCGCCCGAGATCGCGCTGCTCGCCTGCGCCTGCTTCATCCTGCTGGCAGACCTTTTCATCCCCGATGAGCGGCGCAACCTGACCTACGGCCTCACCATGGCTGCGCTGGTGCTGGTGGCGGGCATCTGCTGGTTTTTCTTCGCCAACGATCTCGTGCAGTACGCCTTCGGCGGCATGTACGTCACCGATCCGATGGCCAGCGTGCTGAAAATCTTCAGCGCGCTGTGCGTGGGCACCATGCTGGTCTACGCGCAGGGCTATGCACGCGACCGCGGCATCTGGAAGGGCGAGTTGTTCGCGCTGGCGCTGTTCTGCCTGCTCGGCATCTTCGTGATGATTTCCGCCAACAACCTGCTGGTCATCTACCTCGGGCTGGAGCTGCAGGCGCTGTCGATGTATTCGCTGATCGCGCTGCGGCGCGACGACGCGCGGGCCACCGAGGCGGCGATGAAGTACTTCGTCCTCGGCGCGCTCGCCTCGGGCTTCCTGCTGTACGGCATGTCGATGCTGTACGGGGCTGCCGGCACGCTCGACATCAACGAGTTGGCGCGCAACATCGCCAGCGGCCAGGTGGCCAGCCGCGCCGCCCTGGTCCTGGGCACGGTGTTCGTGGTCGCCGGACTGGCGTTCAAGCTCGGCGTGGTGCCGTTTCACATGTGGGTGCCCGATGTCTATCACGGCGCGCCGACGCCGGTGACCCTGTTCATCGGCTCCGCGCCTAAGCTGGCCGCCTTCGCGATCGCCTTCCGGCTGCTGGTCGAGGGCCTGCTCAACATCGCGGTCGACTGGCAGAAGATGCTGATCGTGCTGGCGGTGGGCTCGCTCGTGATCGGCAACCTGACCGCGGTGGCGCAGACCAACCTGAAGCGCATGCTCGCGTACTCGACCATCGCGCAGATGGGCTTCATGCTGCTCGCCATGCTCTCGGGCGTGGTCGGGGGCAGCACCATGAGCACGGCCAATGCCTACAGCGCGGCCATGTTCTACGTGATCACCTACGCGCTGACCACGCTCGGCACCTTCGGCATCATCCTGCTGCTGGCGCGGCAGGGCTTCGAGGCCGAGGAGATCTCCGACCTGCGCGGGCTGAACAAGCGCAGCCCCTGGTTTGCCTTCGTCATGCTGCTGATGATGTTTTCGCTGGCGGGCATTCCGCCCACCATGGGCTTCTACGCCAAGCTGGTCGTGCTGCAGGCGCTGCTCGGCAACGGCATCACCACCGGGATGGTGTGGCTGGCGATCATCGCGATCGGGTTCTCGCTGATCGGCGCCTACTACTACCTGCGGGTGGTCAAGACGATGTACTTCGACGAGCCGTCGGACCTGCGTCCGCTGGTGGCCGCCCCCGACATGCGGATTGCGCTGTCGGCCAACGGGCTGGCCGTGATCGCGCTGGGCATCGTGCCGCAGTACCTGCTGGCGCTGTGCGCCAATGCGATGATCAAGACGCTCGGCGGCTAGGGCGGTCGCGTGGGCCTGCCGTCCGCTCCCGACCCCGACCCGCTCGCGGAGCAGACACTCGACGCGCGGCGTGCCTGGCAGGGCAGCTTCCTTCACGTGTATCAGGATCGCGTGCGCTGTCCGGACGGGCACGAGGCGACGCGCGAGTACCTGCGCCACCCCGGCGCGGTGATGATGGTGCCGCTGCTCGACGACGGCGCCGTGGTACTCGAGCGCCAGTACCGCTACCCGCTGCGGCGCAGCTTCATCGAGTTGCCGGCGGGCAAGATCGATCCGGGCGAGGGCTTGCTCGCCTGCGCGCAGCGCGAGCTGCTCGAGGAAACCGGCCACGTGGCGAGCGACTGGGCCTATCTCGGCGGCTTTCACAACGCCATCGGCTACTGCGACGAGAAGATCGAGGTGTTCGTGGCGCGCGGCCTGAGCCAGCAAGGCGCGCGCACCGATGCGGGCGAGGTGATCGAGGTGTTCAGCGCCAGCGTGCCCGACCTGCTGGCGGCCATCGTCGATGGCCGCATTACCGATGTGAAGACCATCGTTGGCATCCACTGGCTGCAGCTTCACCTGGCAGGGCAGTGGCCGGCGCGTTTGCCGCCGCGCTGACCGGGCACTTCGAATCCGCGCCGCAGCGCGGGGCAGCTCGACTCCGCGGGGCTCGGCGGCGGTCGTCCCGGCACGCCGCCCGCCTTGCGGGCCAGCAGTTTCGATCGGGGCCGGCGGCTCGGTAGAGGAAGCGCCGCTCGGCACGGTAACCCTGGCCCGCCTGCCCATCGGCGCGCGGGACCGCCGCCAGGAGCCCCGCTGCGCGAGCCGCCCCACGCTGCGTCGCTCGCGCCGCATGGGCCGCGG
>Ga0209990_10000566_pt1 | contig 36210 bp, 57 predicted proteins | sample NOAtaG_6_FD_187304 | JGI IMG/M metagenome (GOLD analysis project Ga0209990, IMG submission 187304) | Freshwater lake microbial communities from Lake Erie, under a cyanobacterial bloom - NOAA_Erie_Diel5S_2200h metaG (SPAdes) (version 2) | ecosystem: Environmental > Aquatic > Freshwater > Lake ...
GTCTACAAGAGGTAATGTTTGATTAAGGACCACTTCATATTCAAAAGTGTTTACGTCAATAACTCTTTTAACAGTAAAGTCATTTCCATTGAAAGGGTTATATCCAAAGCGTGTTACGACGCCTTCAACGTCTACAGTAACGCCTGCCTGCATACCATGGTCTTGTACAGTCTTTACTGTAACAATGTTAGTTCCGATAGCGCCACCGCTAATAAACAACTGCTCTACATCGTACACAGGAGTTAGCTGAGCACCTGTTGAGAACTGCATTCCCTTACCTGACTGGTAACGGAAGTAGCGACGGGTCTGACGAATGGTAGTAGAGCCCATTGAGTTAGTAGCAGTTGATAGTGAAACACCGCCATCATAAGGACGCTGGATAATGTATCCGTCACCCTTTGCAAAGATAAGCGCTGTTGTAGGAACCGATACAGCAGACTGTTGACGGTCTAACGCAAATTCAAGAGTTGTCTGAGTAGGAACCTTAGTTACCTGCCAGTTACCATCAAAGCTGTTAGTACCAGAAACTACAATAAGGTTTCCTGGATAGATGCCGTGTGGTTGGTCAAAGATAGCTGTTACAGTTGAGATTGGTGCTCCGCCATCTACAGTTGCTCTCCAACGGTTAAGTGTATTAGTTCCACCGATTGGGAAGTTACCGCCAGGGATGTGAGCACCATCAAAGATATCTCCACCATATACTGTTGTAAGCGTTCCAGAGGCTACGTCGCCAGATACTGCTCCACGAGCTGTATAAGTAAAAGTAGTTGTTGTTGGTGCAGAGGTTACTAGAGCAGTTCCTTCTGCAAGGTAGTTAAGAGTTTCTTGTACAGAAACAATCTGACCTGGGACTAGACCATGAGGAAGAGCGGTTGTTACTGTCATTAATGAACGTGGGCGTACGCCGTTTCCAATAATTGAAACAACATCAAAAGAGTTACCGCCAGAGGCTTTAGGGAAGAATGATGGGTAGCCGTTAGCTAAGAAAAGGCCTTCCCACTTAGATGGCTGTACTGAATATTCAAAGTCAGTATCCATAAGTGACTGAGGCTCTGAGGTACGAAGCTTTTGAGCTCCATCAATAAATGTGTCATCAAATGTAATCTTCTGGTTCTCATCATCTACAACAATCTGTAGTGTGTCTGTTGACAACATGCCTGTTGTATCAACTGAAGCGTTGAGCTGGATTACTGTTCGGTAAGCGGTTTCTCCCCCTGGATTAGCAATGCTGTAATCAGGGTACAGGTAGCTAACACTAACTGTTGTCGCAGGGTCACTAAAGTTAAAGAGAATCTTATTGCGTGTTGAGTTAACAATAAGGAACATGTGGATACGCTTGATGTAGCGGTCAATGGTGATTGTTTTAGTGGTCGGGTTCCACTCGTAATACTCAGGCGCAATATTGCGTGCCATTCATTTACCTTCCTATATCAACGTAATCGGTGGTATCACGGTTTGTACCACTGTCGTAAAGTTAGTTACTGCTCCAACTGGGAAGTAAATTCCAGTTTGTAACAGTGCATCGTTAAGAAGTAGTTGTCCTACTCCACCATCTCCAGCAGGTCCTTGAATACCTGTTGGACCACGTTCACCTGTTGGACCAGGAGCACCTGCGGCGCCATTAGCGCCAGATGGACCTGCTGCACCAGCGGCACCCGCAGGACCTGTAGGTCCTTGAATACCTGAGGCATATACTAGCGCATTCCAGTTTTGTGTACCATTACCAACTTTAAATTTTCCAGTGTCGAGTTCAAGACCTAGTTCACCTTCTGAAAGAAGGGGGTTAGTTGTTGACCACTCAGACGCCGTACCACGACGTAATTGTAATTTAATTGCCATTAGTTACCGCTCACGTCTCCTCCGTTGATGGTTATAACTCCGCCATAATTAGTTGCAGGGCCGCCACCATCTACGTTCAATAGTGTAGTGCCTGTAGGGCCTGTTGGACCTAGTAAACCTTGATTTCCTGTAGGACCAGTTGAACCAGTAGGTCCAGTTACGCCTTGAATACCCTGAATACCTTGTAAACCTGTAGGGCCCGTTGGTCCAGTATTACCAATTGCAGCAGCAACAACAACTAGCCAGTTTGCTGGGTCATCTACAGGTGTTATGCCTGGAGTAGAGTTGTTGTTTCTACGAACGTATGTACCCTTAAGTGTTGGGGTGTCATAGAAAACTGCTTGATTAGGTTGGTAACTAATACCTGATTGCCAAGTTCCAACGATTGTAAATGGCTGAGGACCTGTTGCACCAGTGGCTCCAGTTGGACCAGTTACAGAAAGACCTTGGATACCAGTGGCACCTGTAGGACCTGCAACACCAGTGGCACCTGTTGGTCCCTGTACCTGACCAGCGTTAATCCACTGGTCGCCATCCCAAATAAATAAGTTTCCAGCTACTAAGTATGGGTCACCAGTTACTGGAGATGGAACAGCCGCTTGTAGTTCAGCAAATGTAGTAAAGGCATTAAGGATATTTAATCCGCGTCCTTGTGGACCTGTTGGTCCAAGAGGACCTTGCGGACCAGTTGGTCCAAGGTTACCTTGAGGTCCTGTTGGACCTGGTGTAGTTGATACTGGACCAGTGTTACCTGTTGGACCGATTGGGCCAACAACACCTTGAATACCTTGTGGACCAGTATCGCCTTGTGCACCAGTTGGTCCTAGTAAACCTTGTGGTCCTTGTACACCAGTTGCACCAGTTGGTCCTTGAATAGCGCCAGCGCTAATCCATTGAGAACCGCCCCATACAAATAGGACACCATTAATTAAATAACCATCACCAGTTCCACCAACAGGCTGTGCTGCTTGAAGTTCTGCAAGTGAGTTATAAGTTCCAAGAACATAGATAGATGCACCAGCAGGTCCAACTGCACCGCTTGCACCTGTGGCACCTGTTGCACCAACGGCACCTGCTGCACCAGGAAGACCTGTTGCACCAGCAACACCTTGTGGGCCCTGAGGTCCTGTAGCACCTTGTGGACCAGGAGCACCAATAGCACCAGTGATACCTTGAATACCTTGTGCACCTGTCGCACCTGTTGGTCCGATATTACCTTGCGGACCAGTAGGTCCAACTACTGTACTAGCTGCACCAGTTGCACCAGTAGGACCAGTTGCTCCTACTGGACCTGCTGCAGTTACTGTAAACGAGCCATTAAGCGAAGAGTCTTCTTCTGCTACAAAATAAAGTGTTGCAGGACCAGTAAACGGTACATCCCAGAATACTGTTCCGCTTGCTACGCCAGCAGCAAAGTTAGTGCTAAATCCTGATGTGTATTGAGCCCCTGAACTGTAGGCGCCTGCTGTGGTCTGTACTCTAAATGTATAACCAGGAGTATCTATAACAATACGATAACGAAGACCGCGGATTACAGTAATAGCTGGGTTTGATAAACCATTAATTAAATATGCACTTCCGCTACGAGTAACGGATAAGTCAATACCACCAGATATACCCTGTGGACCTGTTGGTCCTGGAACTACAGAGGCAGCACCTGTGGCACCAGTAGGTCCTGTAGGACCTTGTGCTCCTGTAAAGCCTGGCTCACCAGCAATAGTAAACTGCCAAGAGCTAAAGATTTCTCCGCCTACGCCTTGGAAGAAGTTTACATCTAGAGTTATCTGAGAGCCATTTACGGCTGTAACATTTCCATCGATAAAGACGTTGTTGTTTGCTACAGCTCTAACAATAGAGTTAACAATGAATGGGTGATTAGCTACGCTAAGAGTAAATGTCTTAAGACCAGTACTTAAGGTAATTGGTGTTACTGATGTGATTCCAGCAAAGCCTTGACCAACTGCACCAGTAGCACCTGTAGCTCCAGTAGCACCCGTTGGACCTACGTTACCTTGAAGACCAGAGAATCCTCGTTCACCTTGAACACCAGTAGGTCCTTGTGGTCCTGCAAAACCTGTTGGACCAGTTGGTCCAGTTGGTCCAATGTCTCCCTGTGGTCCTTGACTACCTTGAAAACCTTGTGTTCCTCGTGGACCTGTTGCACCTGTTGGGCCCGCGATTCCTGAAGGACCTGTTGGACCTTCTAGATTACCGACATTCTTCCATGCGGAAGTTACGGTATCCCAAATAATTAAATTGCCGTTAGCAAGTAACCAAGCTTCGCCAGCCACACCTGTTGGTCGTGCAGCCTGTAATGCAGCAAGTGTTTCGTACTCTCCAAGAAGATTTAGTCCTTGACCAGGAGTACCAGCAGGACCAGTAGCACCAGCTAAACCAGAAACACCTTGAGGTCCTGTTGCGCCAGTTGGACCTGCGTTTCCTTGGTTACCTTGTGGGCCAGTTGCTCCTGTACGACCTGTAGCACCTGTTGCGCCAGTTGCACCTGCAGGAATATTTAAAGTATCAAATACCCAAGCGTTGTTACTGCGACGGTACAAACGTAACTGTGTGGCGTTTCCATTAACGCGAACAAATGCCCAGTTAGTTGGAACAGGGCTTGGGTTTGCAGCTTGAAGGTCAGCTAATGTGTCGTAAAGACCTAGATAGCGAGAGTAATCTCCCTGAGGACCTGTAGGGCCAGTCGGACCTGTAGGTCCAGTAGGTCCACCCAGAATACCTGTAGGACCTGTAGGCTGTGGATACCAGTTACCGTTATCTGGCGGAACTATAATAATGTCTGGCATATCACTCCACCGTTGTCACTTGCTGGGTTACGAATGTCTGTCCTCTTAAAAAGGTTCTTTGGAAATTGTTATCCACTGATGATGTGGCTTGTAGGTCCCAAAAACCTCTGACTGGTAGATAGCGTGTGTCCTGTTGTGGTAGCGAAATTCTAATACGTCCAGTCTGAACGTCCACAATTGTAACATTGAAGGCTACCCACCGAGTAGGTGAATTTGGGTAAGTTCTAATCTCTGCTGAGAACTCTAAATTAGTAACAGGGGCTCCAAGGATAAAGTCTTGAGAGTAGCTATCGCCCTGGTTCATAACTAAATCTTGCACCTGGATTGTGGATGGGAAGGTCTGTCGACCAATCATGTCGTTCTGTATATACACGCGCTCTGGCTTGCGGCCGTCATCAAACTCTTGTGGCATGTAGATAGGAACAAGCTTATTAGTGCGCTTAGATGAACGACGTAGGTTACCAACCTGAATACGCCATAGGCCTATATTTAACTGAGCACATAGAGAGCGGTATTGCTCTTGACGCTGTGCAATCATCCCTGTCAATTGAGCGTAACGTTCACTTCGTGGGATTACCACGCCGTCTGGAGCTGTGATATTAATATCAAAAGCAGCATCTGTTGCTAGAACCCAGAGGGCTTCAATAGTAGCTAGGATAGCAATTGGGTATTCTTCTACAGCAGGCAGAGTTGCCATAGTTACTCTACTACCGTAGGCATCTGTTCTTTCGTATGTATGCTGTTCAATAGCTGTATTAATAAAGCGTGTGATGTCAGCATCTGAGAAGTAACGGTAGGCTGTGCCATTAACGGTGAGCACTTCACCAGCAGAAACTGGGTTTAAAAATCTAATGATTCCAGTATCAACCTCTAGCTTATAACCAGTAGGGGCTGGAACAAATGTTTGAGAGACTCGTACTAAAAGAGTGAAAGGGTCTACAGGCTTATTATTTAAATAGAAGGCAGTAGTAGTTCCGTCACTAGTTGTGACAAACTGGAACTCCTTTGGCTGGTCACCCAACTCAAGACGAGTTCTAGAGATTAGGTCCGACAACAGGGCCACTAACTACTCCTAACTATAGTAACGAAAAAGCGGGCAAACCTAAGTGTGCCCGCTGATTCGCCCATTAAATGCTAGATAACTCCAGCGAGGTAGCCCTTTTCCTGTAGGTGTTGAGCTACGTGCTTGGACACTTTGTACTTCTGTCCAGCCTTAAAGCTATAGAAGTTTCCTACTCCTAGAGTCATGTTCTCGATGTCTTCTACGACACGGATTACAACTGAGTCTTCTTCTTTATTAGCGACTACAGTTACAGAATCCTCAATCACAGTTGCTCTATTTGGAATAGTAGCGTCTACAACTTCATCAAGTTTAATTTGGGCTTCAGCGGATGCCATAGACATTTCTGATGCACGTGCCTGAAGTGCTTCCTGGTTTTCAGAAATCATCTTCTCACGAGCGCGGCCAGTAACGTCTGATGGTTTTACTTGTCTTGCCATGTATATTCTCCTAATTAGTGTCTGTTGAGTGGGCAGTTTTTAGACGTACCCAGGTCTGTGGATTAGTTGGTTTCTGCAATAACAACAGACTGGTCAGTAATAAGACCAAGACCGAAGATTGAGTACCAAGCAAGTGCGTGCTCACGACCGAAGTCAAGAATACCACCGTCACGGAGTTCAACTGGAAGAGAGATTGCGTGACCGAATGCGTTATCTCCAATGAAGATAGCGTCATAGCGGTCTGAACCACCATTACCTGTGAACTGTGCTGGAGTGATGTAACCTCCACCAGGTGTAACAGTTGGGTTAGCAACTGCTGAGTCAGCGGTGTAAGAAGTTCCTGCACCACCAGCTACCTTACGTACCTGTGTTGTTTCGATGAATACGCAGTCGTACAAACGACCAACTTCACCGAGCATGAAGTTACCAGGAGCAGCGTACTTAGTTACTTCGATAAACTCTGGGTTATCACGAAGCTGACGGCTCTGGTGTGGGTGGATAAATGCAACGTAAGTTTCGCCCAAACGTGGGATGTTCTTGGTTGCAAGTGTCTCAACAACGTCCTTAACTGTATGTGGTGTTAGGAGGAAGTTACCTGTCATGCTTGCACGGTTTGTACCCTTTGTGCCATATGCATACCAGTTGTTTACTGCTGAGAGGCTAGAGCGGTCTTCACCGTAGATGGTTGAAGTCGCTGCGTAAAGTGTGTCGCGTGATAGCTGGTCTAGGTAGATAGCCATGTTACGACCAAGAAGACGTGAAGCAGATGCCATTACGTCATCGAATGATGCGTTAAGAAGAAGCTCAGATACAGCAAGAGCATAACCATGCTCTGTTACTGTGATTGAGAACTGCTGTGCTGTAAGCGCATTTGTCTGCATACGAACACCTTCGACAAGTGCATTAGCAAAGCCGAGGTTGTTGTAACGCATGAAGTTAATCTGTAGACCAGGTGCAACACCAAGTTCAGTCTTCTTGACTGCGAACTGCTCAAAGCGAAGGATAGGCATTGCCTGGAAAAGGATTTCCTTTGACCAGATTGTCTGAATCGCTTGAGTCAACTGTGTGTTTGTACCTGAGTACGCTGTTGGGGCTGCGGCTAAATTGCCAGTACCCGTAATACCAGATGCCATTTTAGTTGTTTACTCCTTGTAGGTTGGATTTGGGATTGTGGGATTTACCCGAACAAGCCGCGAGACTTACCGCGAGCAGTAGCGCTCATGATACGTTCTCTGTATTTTGCATAATCATTCATCGACATTGACTGAATATCTTCAGCCGTTAACGCACGTTGCTCCGAATTGTCGTCCATTGGTCCGAGCGGGGGCGTGGTTACCCTTGTCCCCGTCATTTCTTTGCGGGCATTTTGCATTGCAAACTGCGCCGATTCAAGAATCTTGTTTGAACGTTCTTTCAAACCCTCAATACTTGCTTCTACTTCTTCGCGGGTATTGCCGCTAATTAGGTCTACAAGTTCTGGGATAATGTTTTCGCGTTCTGCTTCTACACGTTGTGAACGGTAGTTCTGCAGGTCAGCAAAAGTTCTTTCGCGTTCCAGAAGAGCGAAGGCACGTTCACGTTCTTGACGCTCACGCTCCAACTGCTCCTGCCACTCTGCTTCCTTAGTCTTAAGTAAAGAGCGAACATCCATGTCATTCTCAAGAGCTTCCTGCTGTTGCTTAGCCTTAGCTTCTGCTTCTGCAGCACGTGCAGCAAGTTCTGCTTCACGCTCTTTTTTAATGCCATCTAGTTCTTCCTTCAGCTTATCAATCTGAGGATAGAGTTTTTCTTTTTCCTGGCTACGAACTTTAACCAGGTCTTCTTCCGTATAAAATTTGGAAGTCGCCTTAGTAGTAGGTGCGTCAGCGACAACAGAGTTGCCTGACGACTCAGCTACGACTGGAACGGTTCCTGCTTCAGCTGCAAAAGCCTCTGCATTTAGTCCTGCTGTTTCCATACAAGATTCCTTTTTCTCCTAGGGGTCGTTTTCCGAATGCCATTACTGGCGTAACACATATGACCAAACGTTGTATCTATTGTCTTTGTTAATACAAAAAATGTCAGGGTAAACCTTTATTTTTCGTACTCTTCTGGTACGCGCCTCTGTGGGAGGACCGTGCCATAAGCTTCTGTTACCAGTTTATTGCGTAGGTCTGCTTCGCCCATATCGGCGGCCATCAGAGCCTCGTCTATCGTTCCTGGTAGTACTGCTGGAGCGCCTGGCATCGCACCCTCTGTTAGAGGTGCGCCTGGCTTGCCTCCAGTTTCTGGATTAGGCATGGTGCCTGTAAGTTCAGCAATTTCTTGTTCAATCTGGGTCTGGAGAAGCTTAAGGGCTCCATCAGCCACAGCGTCATCCATAAGTTCTTGACGGATTTCATTAAGCTTATCGCTTGGGAAGGACTCACCAAGTGAGCGGAGTGCCCCTTCCTTAGACTCAAGTCCTAGGGACAGCATAGATTGAACTTCGTTAAGCGCAATCAACTTATCCAATGGCAAAGGCTGAGGGAAGTGAACGTAGGTTTGGTAAGTAAGTGGGTCGTTAGGGTCTAGACGGTCTACTTGACCTGTCTTAAGCTTTACGTTACGTGTTGGGTCCCAGATAAGCATCTCTGGCTCTTTTACAGCAAGGCTGCGGATAATAAGCTGATTAATCATCTCGAGACCACGTGCGTACTGAATAATCTTCTGGTGGTAACGGTTCATCAAAGGTTGGAACATGATAGATAGCGCAACACCAGATGTATTAGAAATTGGCTGTGCCTGACCAAGTGCGGTCTCAGGTACACCAACCATTTCATGCATAGACTTCTTGAGCATTGCTAGGAAGTCCATAGCGCCCTTTAGTCCTTGTGAGCCACCTTCTAGGTTTTCTACCTTCGCGTCTTTTGGTAGACCGCCCCAGACCTTGTTAGCGCCCTTTTCCAACTGTGAAGCTTTGGCACCAATGATGACTGTGACGGGAGCAGCATGATAATTAACGATGTCAGCGATGTCAGTAGCAGTCTCGTTATAAGTACGATTAATATTAATAATGTCAAAACAATCAGCAAGACCCCAAGGGCTACCGCTAATACGAATATTTGGAATATGAACAACGGGAATAGTACCAAGCGGGTTAGGGCGCGAATCAATAAGTTCATCATTGATGTATTCCTCAATACTGTCGTCTGTAAGAATCTCAGTGTACGTAAATACCTGACGTGTACCTTCGAGTGATGTGCCCCAGAAACGGTACTTTAACTTAAAACGGATAAGGCGCTCGCGGTCATGTGGGTGAAACTCTGGAAACGCAAATGATGCGTTAAGTGGAAGGATACGAACACGTCCTGGGTGCTTCATTCCTGAAGAGTCTTCCCAAGGTTCTTCGTAAGCAACCTTTACAAAGCAGTCACCAGATACTGTTCCCTGTTGACCCATTTCCCATAGGACTGTTGCCTTGTTGTTATCTACTTCCCACACACGTTCTAGTAGGTCTGGGATGATTGCTTCAGTCTCACGTGGACTACGGAAGTCAACACCCTTACCAAAAGCAAAGTTAATAATAAAATCTGAGAAAGCACGGTAGTAATTAAGTACTAGCTGGCTATCGCCAATCTGACGGCGGTATGAATAATGGTGGCCAAGATACATCGCCCAGTTAAGTGAATAACGATTTAGGCGTGGGCCATGGACTTCAAACTCCTCATCTGCCAACTCGACCAAGCCGAGTGGAGAAATGGAGATGGTTAAGTCGCTAGATGCCGCCCTATACGATGGGGGCGAAAAGTCAATGCCGCTCATTTCACCTTCTCTAAACTAGAGTTAAAGGGTACCACTAAATCTATATTAGTGAAACCGCTCGCCATGGATAAGTTTCTTACCTACTGGCTTGGTAACCTTTTTCTTCTGTTCTTCTTCTTTTTTCTTCTGCGCCTCGGCAACATAGTCTCGAAGGCGTGGGTCTACGTCGCGCTTAGAGTTAACATACTGACCACCCATTGCGTTGTATCTAGAGTGAATCCAGTGCCCACGAGCAGGTGAGTTCTTGGAGAACTTACTATTTGCTTGAGCAGTAATCATGTTCCAAAGTTTAGGATTAGCGGGTTCCCGCTCTTCCGTTTCCTTTGCTTCTTTTCCTCTAATCAGTGCCATCGCTAATCCTTATAAAATGGGAAGCCCACCCCCGCAGCTGTTCGAATGTGCTGAACGGGGGTGGGAAACCTAACTAGTCGTTTACTACAGCTGGGTTGCCAGACTTCTGTGGACCGCCGCTACGATTAACTTCTTCGAAACGGTTGTCGCCATGGTCAGCAAACGCACCAGATGAAAAGTCGTTAAGACTTGCTGGTGCTGAAACCCATGCAGCAGAACCTACGTGAGCACGCTCACGCATTGTTTCTTCTGCAGTCTTTGTGTGAACAGCCTTATTACGATTTGGACGACCTGCAGCTGGTTCGTATCCCTGCATAGCACCAGTGGTGAACTGTGTTGGGATGTCTGTGTCTGTTGCAAGACCTTCTTCAAAGCGTAGTGGGCCACGCTGTCCTGGTGCAGCAGGTGACATCTTACGGTCGTAAGTGGTACCTGGATTCTCAGGGAACTTAGGTGTTGGGGCAATTGCCATTTTTTATACTCCTTATTAAAGGGTTGAGGACCTCGTGTAAAAGTGTCCTACTTATTGGACGTAAAGTCAGGCTAAACGGGTAATTACCTGCTGAAGAACGGAGATGTTGACACCTCTACAGAAGGCATTGTTAGGTCTAAGGTTAGAGCGCAGGCTATTGCCAAAGAGTCTGCATAGTCATCGTGGGCATGGGCTTCATCAGGGGCATGGGCAAGAAAGTTAGGACCAGTAAATTTAGTTTCCAAATCCACCATTTGTTGGTAAAAACGCTTCCATCTACGCAACTGACGAGTCTTAGCGTGGGCAGGCCATCCGACCATACGACGGTCAATAAGGGCCTTGAGGTGTTTCCAGCGCTTAGATTGCTCTGGCTGGCTACTGCCTATGGAATGTACTTCTGCTCTTGGGATGAGGAGTCGGAGTCTTTGTGCAACCGCATCACCCACGCCGTTAGCGTCAACCCCAACAGCAAGTACGTCGTAACTAGATAAGAAGTTAACGATTTGAAAATATTGGTCTTCCCAGTCATCACCTTGTAGCTCCAACCAATCTAGGACACGGTGGTCAAAATATCCAAACTCATCTGGACGGTCCCAATCTACCCAGACTACTGTTACAACTGTAGAGTCTAGCTTACGTGCGGGGTCAATACCAACTACCACAGGGGAACGATGCCAAGCCTTTACAACCTGCTGAGAGGTGTCGCCCAGCTCATCCATAATAGCTGAGGTTACAAACATACCTCTTTCCAGCAACCACTTACAGCAATATGACATCTGGAACTCGTCGGACTCTTCACCAATACGTAGTTTTTCTTTTTTTATGAACTTCTCGTAGTTAGCGTTGCACTTAGATACGTCGCGGTAATCCCACTCAAAGTGGTTTTGGCGTTTTCCTCTAGTTGTCTGTCTGCGCTTGTTAATTTGAATAGAGCGATAGAAGTTGTTCTTATGCGTAGTTGGTGTGCCAGTCTTAACCATGGTTCCTGAGTAGTACGCAAGCATAGGGGAGATAGACTTGGTAACAACAAAGTCGTCAGCTTCTTGACACTCATCAATAACAATAAGGTGGAAAGACTTAGATTCAATCTTTGCACGTGGGTTAGCGGTCATCATCATAAGGCTACTGCCCGAGTTTTTTAATTTAATCTGTCGTGTTACTCCAGGTACCTTACCCAGGCTGTCATCAATCTCTGGGTCACCTAAGATTTCTAGCGCACGTTCACTAGTAAGCCTATTAACAGTACGGCCGAACAGTGTTTCTACCTGGCCTTCAACTGGGGCAAACATACCAATCCACACACCGTTTATAAACTTACCTAGTAGGTCTGGATACATCTTTGCAAGGCGTGGCAAAAGCACCATTAGCGTTGCTACGGTATTAGCAATTGTTTCAGACTTACCTGACTGACGTGCTGCTAATGCAGTTATTTCTTCACCGTCGTTAATAAGTACAGACTCAATGATACGACGCGCAAGCGGCATTTGATAAGGGTGTAGCTCATGCCCAACTAGGGCGTTCATAAACTCAATGCAACGGTCTATTAATTTATTTACAAACTCTTTAGACAGTTCATCAAGTTCTACCTCTTCATCCTCGGGCTCTACTTCCTCTGGGATGTCAGGTAGGAACTCATCTTCATCTTCTTCTAACACAATGTTGTTGTCCATAATAACCTTAGTCTAGAGTAAAACAAAAACCCTGTGCTGGTAAGCACAGGGTTTTTGCACCATCACACGGAAGTAGAAGAGAGAGGTAGATATAGTATATCAGCGAGTCATGCGTGCGTGCAACTCGTGGGTTACAGCATGGACGGCTTCAGCACCCTTTAAGGCCTCTTCCAAATATACGGAGTCTCTGCTCTTTGTGTACATAGACAGGCATTTGCCAACTTCAGTTAGCGCCTGGTCAATCCAGGACTCAAGCTCTCCTGTAGGTATCCTGGAAACCCTTTTTGCCAGCTTTTCTGGAAAGGGCTTATCCCAAGGTTCCTTTTTAAAAAAACTCATCATATTTACCGTCCTCTGGTACCCAAGCTTTTCTACCCTTCATAGCGTCTAAGACTATCCTATCGATAGCCTCATCGTCATCAAGGGATATTACAGGTCTTTTATAAAAAAGGCCAACATAGTAACCAGGCTCAGTAAAAGGCAACCTAAAGACTAGACACTTACCTTTTCTAAATGGGTAATCAGTTTCTTGGGTAGAGCCGACCTCTACCACAGGCAATAGTTTTTTATGCCAGTATCGTAGTTTTCCGCCGTATAGTGGTCCGATAGTTTGCATTAGTCGCCTTGTTGCCGTCTCTCGTCTAAGCCTTCTTCTAATATTAAGGTCTGTTGAAGTCTAGCAGAAGACTCAGCAGCGTACTCAAATCTTGTTCTTTGCTCTTCTGTCATCTCTAATGGGTCTGCTGGTCCCATATGCGGCCATCGGTCTAAACCACTTGACGCTAGGTACTTGCCAGTAGAGTCGGTGTTCTTTAAGTTTTCAAAGTGCGACACTGGGCAGTTTTCATACTCCCACCATGCACCATCCCTAAATACAACATATAAAGAGCGCTTATCAAAATCATAAGCAATTGCCTTTGCTCTTGGTCGTATTGGGTTTGTAGTGTTAGCAGCTAGCTGCTTAAACCCCTCTGATGGAACAGCAACTTGGAAGCGCTGGTCTACAGGGGTTTCGACACCAATCTTATCGGCCATACCTTGAGCAAGGTTTAGGATTCTATTAAACCGCTCTTCTTGGTCTTCAAAGTAACGACCCTTTTTGTTTTTAGCCACAGATATGGTCCTCGGTTTCAGACTCTCTTACTCTCACCAAACAACGGGCACAGCGAAGGTACTTCTCTGGTTTAAAGTTGTTTTGTGCAGTAGCGCCAGGTTCAAACTCTACATGTTCAGACGCGCTAATAATCTCAGGTTCAGCGAACATCTCATCAGGAAACGGACCTCTAGGGGCAGTTACCTTTTTAGGAACGGGGTGGGTTTGAACGGCCTGTCGTCTATCTACGCGTACTGCGAAGATTGGCTCATCAAACATTACTCGGCCTTAGGTTCCTCTACAGGCTCTTCTTCTTTTGTAGCCTTCTTTTTAGACGGCTTCTCTTCAATAAATTCTACAAGCGGGAAGTGACCGCTATCAGCACGTGCTTGTAACCAGTTTGGTAAACAAGGTGCACAGTAATTAACTGGGTTTACTCCAGGGTCTGCATGTGTATATAGAGCATCTTTATCACAGTTATCGCATTTTACTTTTGCCATCGGGTCCTCCTAATAAAAATGGGAGGGCGGTTTGCCGCCCTCCCACTAGTTTACTTGGAAGCTCCGATTCCGTAAGCCTTATCTTTAGGATTTAAGGCCTTGGCTAGAGGACCGACTAGACCAGCAATAAACGCATTAACGAGTACTGAAGGCTCAGTCTGACCTGCCATGTATAGTGCTACAACGGAAGCGAGCGCAGCGCGGATATATGACCCTGCAGCTGCTACTAGTTGTTCTTTATTCATCTTGCTCCTTTTACCCCTTGTGATAGTGGGGGTATAGGAATACTACTCGTTCTTTCCAATTTCCGCTAGGTGCTGGGTGAACTGGCCTTCCAGCTTAGCGACGCTAATACGTAGCTCAGTAATCTCTGAGTGGATTTGATTGACGGTATCTTTCATACTGCCCCCGCCGTTGGGCTTAAGTTCGTGAACAAAGTTCTTCAGGTATGACTTTAATACCCATGATGTGGCTGCGATGATAGCAGCTCCAAAAGCTGCGAATCCTGAGAGGACGCCAGCCCATTCAACTAATGACATATCTCATTCTCTTTCTAATATAGAGTATTGATATGTGTCGTCCGATATGCATAAAAAATGCGGAAATACGTACATATAGTAAATACTTAAATAACGTTTTTGTCACATTAAACAAAATATATTTACTTCGGCTTGACTCTTGCCGTAACTCTGTGGCAGTCTAGTTCTTGAAAGGCTCCAGTAATGGAGCCTTTTGCTACTGAGAGGAGCAATCAAATGCTTAATATCAGAAAAGATACAATGGATAAAGTGGCTGTATTTGCAATGTACACACTGTTGATAGGAGGCCTACCGCACGCAATTGCTAACGCAAATGAAGCGGATGGGACGACTGTAACAGTACAAGTAGATGCTGTGGACCCACTTGACCAGTACAGAGGAGCAAAAGAACTGTCAGATACAGAACTAGTTGACCTGCTTAGCGCGGTTGGTTTTGAGGGAAAAGCCCTCAAGGTCGCCTACGCGGTTGCTAAGAAAGAATCTAACGGTCGCCCCTTAGCCCATAACGGAGATGTCTCCACAGGTGACAATTCCTACGGGATGTTCCAGATTAATATGCTGGGAAGTCTCGGAGAAGATAGACGGGAGAAATTTGACCTCAAAACAAATAAGGAACTCTTTGACCCCGTGGTTAATGCAGAAATAGCTTTCTACATGACTAACGGTGGAAAAGACTGGTCCTCCTGGAAAGTGTACCCAGGCCAGACGAATGGAAAAAGATACGAGGAACACCTAAAGGCGTTCCCTAACTAATAACCCTTTAAATAAAAAAGCCCCCAGCCATTGGCTGGGGGCTTTTTGCTTGGGTGCTTATGAAGCTGTTGCCCAAGGTGTAATTGAGATTGTTGCTGTTGAAAGAACATTTGCTGTTCCTGCCGCAACTGTCTGGGACTTGATAGTTCCAGCAACTGCCACAACTGAACCTGTAATAGCTGAAAGAGCCAAGACTGTGGTTGCTGTGGTTGTAACTGTGAAGGTGTTGTCTGTAAGGCGTGTAACTGTGTAGGTGCCGTTGACTGAAGCATCGACAGAAGAAAGCGTGACCTTGTTGCCAGTAACATAGCCGTGTGAGGCTGCGGTAATGGTTGTGGTTGTCTGACCAGCTGTGCGTGCTGCTGCTGTAACGGTTACAGCTGCGTTTGTAGCTGCTGAAGCTGTAGTGATGTTAGCTGCTTCGTAACCAGCGTCCTTAAGCTCATCAAGAGCTAGAGCTGTTGTCTCACCAAGTACGTTAGGTACTACGATGAATGTGATTCCAGCGCCGTCATATGCTGTAAGAGCGTTTGTTGGCTGAACCTTGCCGTACCACTGTCCTGTAATTTCACCAGCGTTAGCTGCGTTAGTTACTGTGAACTTTAGTGCGTCTGCTGAAGCAACTGTTGCTGAAGATAGGTTGTATGCAGAGGCTGTTAGGCCTGTGATGTTTACAACGTCGCCAGCTGAAAGCTTGTTCTGTGATGTGTATGTAACAGTTGTGCCGTTACCTGAAGCTGCTGTAATCATGTAGTTACCTGCGCCTGGTAGGAATGATGGGTAATCGTTCCATTCAGCTTCTGCAACTGTGTGGTTATTGCTAGTTGCAGGGACTAGACGTGCGCTTGGGTTGGTGGTGTAGCCAGACCAGTCGTAGTTCTGGCTTGCATCAGCAGCTACAACAGTTGTAGTGCCTCCGTCTGTGCGCTCGTCGTTTGGCTGCATAGGGTAGTTACCCCATACGAAATCTACTCGAACGTTTCCTGCTGAGTCGGTAGAGTTACCGACGTTGTTAGTTCCAGCTGGGGTGTTACCGACAGCAATGGCGTAAGCGCCAGTAGCTAGGTCTGAACCCACTGGTAGTGGTGAGTTATAACTTGACATTTTTACCTATTCTCTAGAGTGGTAGTGACGCCTGATATCGGGGGCGCTGGCTACTATTGTCTAAGAGAACGAGGTAACTGTCAGCCTCTACTCATTGACATCAGGTGCGTGAAGATTTAATTTGGTCTTATGGTTATGAGGCCAGTCGGGCTTGGTCTTGTCGTACCTTACCCCTTTTATATAGTCCCTAGTAAATGAGCTACCGCCCTGAGAGTCAATGCCCGCCCTGTATGCCGAGAACTCTCTGTAATGACGATTGATTTCAGGGTCGTCATCAATTCCCTTGTGTACTAGCTTAAACTCTTCTAGTTGAGTTTTATGTATAGGTATAAAAAATAAAACTGGGTCGCCTTTTTTAAAGGTAACAACCTTATTAACCTCAGTAATCTTCCAGTTCATGGTTGGCGACATGTATATCCAATCACTCTCAACAATTCCTGATAAAGGAGTGGCGCCTGGTATTACCAGGTTAGGCCCTCCCATAAACCAAAGATTCCATTCTGGAGAGGTTCTAGGGATGGCATTTAAATGGAAAGTAACAACCCCGTTACCAGTCCCGTTATCAACAAAGGAGTCTTTTCCACAGATTATGGTTGTGCCTTGAGCGCTTGGGCTGCCGTCCCACACAACCTCTACGTCATGAGGAAGTCTCACACACCACCCGTGGCGTGCTGCATAAGTCATAGGCAAACACCTGTAGGCGTAGGAGTCCATTAAGGTGTTCATCCACTCCCTATCTACAGGGCTCTGCTCTATGGGCAACCTTTGACCTTTAGCGAACAGGTGATAAAATTCAATTTCCATTTTTATTAGTGTACCAGCCGTAAAACAGCTCTCCTAAATCGCATCCCACTATTTTGTATAAATCTGATAAAGGTCTTACATCGAACAGTTCTTCTGGACCAACAGTATTATTTTTCATAATATTTATGATTCTGTCAGTTGTTGGCGCTCTTCTATCGTTATGCTCTTGGGGATAGTCAATCCACAGCTTTGGCCTACTAAAGTCAATAGACTTAGACTCATTCATATGGTACAGGGGAGGGTCAGCGGGGTTATAAACATCCCAACCAGCAGTGTACGCTCTAAGGCTATTTATTATCTCTTCTCCCCAAAACCCAACCCATTCAGGTTGCAGAATTTTTGTAAAAAAATCGCGTTTTCCAAATATAAAATGCCCACAGAGGTACCAACCCAGCTCTAGCTCTTGTTCTTTTGCGTCTAAAGCATTGGTAGGCATAGGCACTAGCTCATGGTGTTTATAAAACGTTTTTTCACTGTCACCAGTGTTAAACACAAAACGAGCAAACGTTCTATACCTTCTTATAAATGCCTCTGTGTGGTTTTCCATGTAGTACCACTCAGGTAAATATACGCTTATTAAAGCTTTTTCATTATTTATTGACTTATGCAAGTCTAAAAGTTTTGTATCCCACCCCTGGTCAAAACGGGTATGTGAGTCTATTTGTAGGACGTATTCTTCGTCGTATAGCGGGCACATGGCCCTATTTCTACACTGACATACGCTAAATATTTGCCCAGGCTCTTGAACGTCTACCCTAACCCTATTTTCATAGGTATTGGTTATGAGGTTCTCGTCGGCTTTTTGTTGCAGAAAAACACCGACTGTTATTTTACTGGGGTTGTCAGCTTTACAAAATAGGTCGTCAATAGTTGACTGTATAACAGGGTCTCTGTAACAAGCAATAGTTACATAGATGGTGTTAGGTCTTGTCCCCATTTTCCTATCGGACACTCCGCATTCTTAAGTAGTGTTTTAGCCTTCATTATGCATCCACATTTTGTGCACTGTGTTGTGGCGCTTATAAAGTGCTCGCACCCTTTGCAAAGGTCGTACCTAGAAGCTGCTATATCATTTGTAGTTCTTTGAGCGGGGTCAATAAGATGCCAGGGACGTGACTCCCCAAGGTTTTTTTTCCATTGCTTCCAAGCTGATGTTTTTTCTTCTGACATTATTGCCCCTCAATAGGTGCGACAAAGTTTGAACCATCCCATGTCCACCCAGCTAGAACTGGGCTATCTAATGGAATTGGCACTACCTTTGGGTCAGACGAAAGACCAGCAATACAACGTTTTTCTACATCTTGAAGGTCGTGTATGTTTTTTTCATCTAAAGAGATAACACCAAAAACGTCACCCTCTGCAATAAAAGCAAACTTATGGGTTGCTTCGTGTAGTTCTGTGCCCATAGGCAACATATCATCCATATCTATATCCTATCATATCTCGCTGAAGCATCGGGAAGAAGACAGACATCTGCCTCGGAAATCTCTACAAGCACAGCTTGATGGTGGTGGTGGAGGTGGCGTCGCAGGCGGAGGAGGAGGCGGTGAGGCTACACACTGACAGACACCCCCAACGATACGCCAAGTACCAAAGCAAGGACCTGCACATGTAGGAGTTGCACTCGGTGGTGTAGGAACAAAAATTGGTGGAGAAGCAGGGGGTGCAGCAGGAGGGGATGCTGGCCCTGCTACGGGAACGCAAGAGCCAGGAATAGTTGTATTTGGACAACTTCCACCCGTCCAACAATAAGTAGCATTTCTAGTACCTGATGGGCAGGTTGCGTCAGAAATTGTTGTTGGATAAGAAAGAGCAGAGTCGCAGTTTGAACAAGGGGGTGCGCCGCAGTTACCATTTGCAGTAGAACAAGGCAGAGCAACAGGTGCAGAACAGCTAAGTGTAGGAAAGGAAGTGCTGTAGGCTCCAGTACCGCCTTGAACGGAGCCTCCACCCTGAGTACACGACAGGCTTGCAAAGTATTGTGCGTCGCTAAGTGTTTGAAGGCTTTCCCCATACTTTAAGGCATAAGTACCGCCAGTATTACAACAAACGGTATATTTATAAGTGTTTTGGGTACTTGGACCTGTTGGACCAGTTCCTGTAGGGCAACCAGTACCACTTGATGGCATTGTAAAGTTAGCAGTAGATGTGGCACTAGTGCCACTGCCGTTTAATCCAGAGTACACAGTTAGTGTTGCAGTAGCGGTTTGCCCACAGAATTGACTTGGGCTTGCACAACCCCAACTAAGTCCACTAACGCCGCTTGTAGTCCCGTTAACTATGCCCGAGCTACAACCAATTGCTGAAGCTGACCATGATGCGTATCCGAATGCGCTCCAGGTAAGATTAGGAACAATAGGCGGCGCCCCATCCACAGCAAACGCCGATGCTGTAAACGAGGTAATACCGATAGTAGCACCGCCCTGACTAGGTGGCGGCGGAGTTGGCGGAGGAGGTGGTGGCGCAGGGTTTGACGGGGTTACTGTTCCAGAAGCAGTTGAAGCCTCTCCAGTGCCGTTTTCATTAGTAGCAGCTACAGTAAAGTTATATGTAGTACCAACTGTTCCACTAAAAGCGTATGTTGTAGAGGTGCTATTTGTAACAATTGGAGACCCAACAGTAGGTGTGATTGTGTAACTGGTTATAGCTTTACCAGCATTTGATGGTGCTACCCAGTTAAGAGTTATACCTCCACCATTACCTAAGTTAATTGCGGTTAGCGAAGTTGGGCGCCCAGGAACAGTAGTCGCTGTATCTGGACCTACCTCTGAAGAATCAGCTGAGTCAGAAACAGAGTTTCTTGCTCTAATCTTATATCTATATTTAACACCTGAGCGAAGACCTGTAAAAACAAATGAATTTAAATCAGTTACTGTTTGAGTAACCGCTACGTTATCTTCCGCTGTTGCTGTGATTAAGTAATCAATAATAGGAAGCTTGCCATCAAAAAGGGTAGGGTTAAACGTTAAAAAGGTAGCGCCATTGTTAAATGCACGTCCAGAACCAGAATCTGAACGCGAAGCTACAGAAGGAGGTAGCGGAGGTACCTTCTTCTGAGAATCACTGACACCAGGATAGATTGGCATTAAGCAGTCAAATCACCAGAGAGCCACCAGGTGTTAGCTGCTACTTTTACCAAAGTAGCGCCTGACCATCTAGCACGAAGCTTTAGACCAGGTGTAGAAAAAACGTTTTGGCTTGCAAACACTACGTTACCTACTTGACCACGTACAAAGTTAATTTGAGAGCCTATAGGGAAGGGAACAGAGTCTGTTGGAACTGTAATAGTTAAATCAGTTACAGTGCTGGTGTTTACTAAATAAAATAGCTTATTCTTGTCTGCAAGAGCGAGCGTGAAGTTCTCACTCTTCTGTTCTACCGTAGCATCGGCTGCAACAGCAGTTACTGAGCCTTGAATGTTAGCGGCAAGGGTCTTTCCTGTAAATGTGCCATCTGGAGTAACTCCAGCAATAATTTCGTTACCAGAACCCTGAAATTCTAAAAGATTTACTGACTGGTTTAGCGCACCTTGAACAATTAAAGGTCTATTAGATGAAAGTCCAGCTGAAATCTTGTTAGATTGAGCTCCATCAGCTGTTTTTCTAATATATTGGGTATGGGAGTCCGCAACAACACCAAGTTCTACGTTAGCAATGCGAGCGGACACGGTACCGAAGGCTGTAGAGCTAGCGTCGTATGTAGTTGATGGGTTTGGTGTAACAGATAGCGCTGGATTTAAACCAAGAGTGGTTTCTACAGCAACAATCTCCTCTTGAAGGCTATTTGGGTGTGAAGCGTCAACTGTATCAACGACGTTTTGTTTAGTGGTAAATACTCTTACCGAACTTGGGTATGATGCTGGCATTTTGTACCTTTCAGTTTTGACTTTCCCCGTTAGGGCCTCTACCAGGGCTGTTCCAGACCGCTATGCTTGGTCTTTCGTCGTTTTTATACAACTTTTTATGACCAAACCTTGAATCCATTGTTTTTTTAGGCTTTGATACTGCTTTTTTAAAGGATGACTTCCTCACGGTGTCCATCCTTCATATCTACTCCACTGTTTAGACATTGTAGTGGCTCCTTTTATCGGAGACATTACATATGTACGTCTATCGCGCTCTTCTCTGTTGTTCTTTTTAGTCTTTATACGTGCGTGAATTGTACTTTTTGCTTTAGGAACGCCATCTTTATGCATTTTTTTTCTTCTTCGGTGTCTTAGGCTGAAATGTTGGTTCAATAATGCTTGTTGGCTTACCAAAGTTAGGGCCTTCATTAAGGTCAACTGCAGGAGTTGCCTTATAAACTTTTTGATAACCAGGAGTTGTCTCACGCTTAGGGGACTTCTTACCTTTTGACTTAGGTGCAGCTGTAGGCTTTGGTCCTGGTAGGGCTTTTTGACCACGGGTAACAGATTTAGCGCCTGGAGAAGGTCGCTTTTCTACTCTTTCAGATTTTACTGTTCTAGGTGCTTGTGGTTTTTCTGAACGTGTAACGCGCTCTGATTCAACCGTAAGAGGTTTGGTCTCATCTTTTTCGCTTGCCTTTTGGGCCTTGGTTACTGCCGAAGCTACTCTGGCAACTGTTACTGCTCGTAGGATACCTTTACCCTTGCCCTTACCTTTAAGGGAGGATGTGGCTTTGCCACGTAACTGGGTTTCTGACGCGCTTCTAGCTGCTTTCATACTCTGATTGTAAGTGTTTCTCTTCGCATTGTCGGGCTAAGTCAGGGACCACATACCTTTTATCGCATAAAGCGCAGGTCCAGCGCTTTAAGCGCTCTTTATCATCCACGTTCTGACCACCACCAACCAAGAAGTGCTACTGTAACTAAAGTTACAAGGAACACCCCTTGGAAGGTAATGTGGGTCAGAAAGTACATTACTTACCGCAGGTTGGGCATTTAGCCGCTGGTGCGGCTGCTCCTGCTGCTTTGAACTTAGGGCGACCAAAACCTACGATAGAAATCTGAACCTTCTTAGGGTTCTTCTTGTAGGCACGGAGTTTCTTTGAAACCTGTCCGCCATTGCGCTGTGAGCCCTTGTCATCTGGGCTGGTGTTTCCTTCGATGCACCAAACAGTGCCATCGCCATTATCTTTGATAACAATGCCTACGTGACTGATTCTATCGACGCCATCTGAGGGGAAATCAAAATAGGCGATATCTCCTGCATCTGGGTCTGCAATGTCTCCATCAATCCATGCGCCAGCCTTCTTAAATGCTGCTGCGCCACCTGGAGTGTAAACGGTATTAGGAACCTTTACACCAGCCTCGTTAGCGCACCAGTTTACGAAAGACCCACACCAAGGCTGAAAATTAGCCTTTGTGTAAGCGCCGTACTTAGTTTCATTATCTTTAGGACCTTCAATGGTTCCTAGCTCTGCTGTAGCAACTTCAATTAGCTTTGCTGCTGTGCCTTGGTCTGCCATTATTCTTTGTCCCAATCTTCGTCAACTGGCTGCTCTTCTGGAACTTCGCCTTCAGCCTTTGTAGCAACGGCTACAGCTGCAGCGGCGACACCAGCAGAGATTACGATGTCCTGACCATTTTGCTTAGCTTCAACACGTAGGTCAGCTTCGCTCTTAGCCTTTGTATCAACTGCAGAGAATGCTGCGTTAATTTCATCAAGGTCAAGGCGTCCATCATTCATAAAGCCGCGTGCTAGCTTCTCTACGACTGCGGCAACTGCTGTAAGACCAGCTACTGTTACTGCTGTAATTGTGTCAACGCCAGCGATAGCACCAGCACCGATTACTGAGAGACCGCTAGCAGCAAATACTGCAAGGATTCTCAGAAGAATGTTTCCTATTGATTTCATTTATTCCTCGTCTTTTGGGTTTCGTAGTGGGTAGGTAACAGCCCAGGCAAAGATAGTTGCCATAATTGCGTAACCGACGACTGTCTTTGCTGAACCGTCTAGTACAACCCAAGCAATGAACATGCCAAGCAGTGTCCATAGCTGGTCAATCATGTCTCTAACTATCTTCATGGCCTTCTCCTAGTTCCTCTTGCATCTCCAGAGGCGCCTCCGCCCCCAGAACTTCCGCCACCGCTTGAACCACCAGTACTTGAACCAGTAGAACCTGTTGCTGCACCAACTGCATTAATAGCAGCGCCTGCAGCCACAACGGCAGCAACTACCATTTCTGTTGCTTCTTCACGTTCTTCGGGGGACATATCAGCACCGATACTTCCAAGTGCTTGTAGGGCTTGACCAGGGTCATCAAATATTGCGCCAATTAACTCCGCAGGGTTCTCTAGTAGCACGAGAGCCGCGGCAACGTCTGCTGTAATTATAACTTCATTACCGTTTTCATCCTGCCTAACCTCGACAGGAGTCTCTGGTGGAAGGTCCTGATAAGCAATTCCAGCATCCTGAATCTGCTCTTTTGTAAGGGTTTCTCCTGGAGCAACAGACTCAATAAGGGCTGTAGCAACTAGGTCCCTCTCAGCCTCGCTCAGCTTGCCATCCTCTTTAAGGGCGTCAACTAGGGCAGTAACCTCTTCAGCAGTAACTTCGCCATCTGCGTTCAGGGCATCCATAACGTCTTCAGCATCAGCAGCGGTAAGGTTGCCGTCAGATAAAACATCTTCTACAGCAGTAGCGACTTCTTCCTCAGTTGTGATATCCTCTGGTAATGATTCTTCTGACGGACTTTCTGGCTCTGTTTCTGGTAACTCTGGTTGTACTTCTTCTTCCACGGGTGTTTCGTCTTCCGAAGGAGTCTCCTCGTCTTCTACGACAGGCTCTTCGGGCGCTTCCTCTTGTGGTTGCTCTTCTATGGGTTCTGATGGCGTTTCTGTATCAGGGTCAGGCTCAGTAGATGGATTTTCAGAATCTGTCGGAGGAAGAGTGGTTGTCTCATCGTCAGAAGGAGACTCTGGAATTTCTGGAACTTCAGGCTCAGTTGGCTCTGAAGAAGAAGCTTCTTCTTGAGCAGCATCTGCAGCAGCCTGAGCAGCAAGGGCAGCAGCAATCGCAGCAGCCTCAGCCTGAGCAGCAGCCATCGCAGCCTGAGCAGCAGCATCAGCAGCAGCAATCGCAGCAGCCTGAGCAGCCGCTTGTTGAGCAGCAACTTGGGCCGCAAGCTCAGCAGCAGCTTGAGCAGCTTGTTGCGCGGCTAGTTGAGCAGCAGCTTCGGCAGCAAGCCGAGCAGCCTCAGCAGCAGCAGCCTGTTGAGCCGCTAATTGAGCAGCCTGAGCCTCCGCTTCAATACGAGAGCTCGTACTGGACACCTCAACAGCCATAGCATTAGCTTTTTCAATAGCAGTATCGGCTAATTGATTAGCAGTTCCCAAAGCCTCAGTAGCAGCAGTAGTAGCAACCTCAGCAGCAGCTGTAACGGTTGTTAGGTTTGTGTTGGCAGCTGTTAGGTTTTCCTGAGCTGTTGTTAGGTTTTGATTAGCATTTGTTAAATTTTGATTAGCAGTTACTAGGGTAGCTTGTGCAGTATCTAAAGCTGCTTGTTGCTCTGGAGTAGCTGAAGACTGGGTAAACTCAGAACCAGGAGCTATAGCCCAACCAGTTTGAGGGTTATGACGGTAGAACCAAACAGCTGCTCCCCCACCATTCTCGTAGTACCACAACTCAAACTCTTTGCTAGTTCCAGCAGAGATAGCAGTGGCAGCAATACTTCCTCCTCCGCCCTTGTCATACCAATCATTAATAACAAGTTGACCATTAAGATAGAGCTTTACCCCGTCATCTGCTGGAGCATATACGTGGCTTACTTCAACTGAGGGTGTCCAAGTACCTGTGTATTTAACAATTGTGTCTTCTGTTCTATAAGAACCTGCAATAGGTCCTGAACCCCACTGCTCGTTAATTCCATCTGTATCGGTGGTTGTATGAATTAATGGGGTGTTGTTGTTTAAAACTGGGGAAGCGTTCTGTCCATGTGCAGCGTAAACCTCCACCTTTAGTCCAGGAGTAGTAACTTCTTCTACGGCAGCTTGAGCTGTTGCTACTTCAGTAGTAGCAACTGCTACAACAGCAGTCTTATCTTCTACAACAGTAACCGCAGCAGCGACGGTCGAGGTAGCGGTTTCTACTGTCGCTGCTGCGGGTGCTATAAGTGCAGTGGCGCTATCAGCAGCTTGCACTAAAGTTGTGGCTGTAGCTAGTGATTCTTGAGCAGCAGTAATTGCTGTTGTAGCTTCAGTAACAGCTGTTACAACTGATGTTTCGGTTGCAACATTTGTTGGTATAATTGTGTTAGCAACAGTGGCTGTTGCTGTATCAATCTTCTCTTGTATGGAGGTAACAGTAGGTGTCGAAGGAACTGTTGTGGTTGTTGGTGTTGCCTCTGGTGTGGTGGTTTGGGTGGGCGATGGCGTTTCACTGGATGAAGTTGCGGTTGATGATTCAGTTGGACCAGCTGAAGAAGGAGACTCTTGAGGCGAAGGCTCTTGTGTCTGAGTTGCAGAAGTCTCAGGAGAGCTGGTTACGACGGGATTCTCGCCTTGCGATGGAGCACTCGTTACGGTCGCTCCGTCCGAAGGAGCAGGAGTAATCACCTGCTCGTTTGTAGCAGGTTCTTCAGCGTAAGCAGATTGTTGCCCTAGTAAATGAAGGACTGTTGCAAGGAATAGTGCTGCGAGAATACGCAGTTTATAGATAGTTTCTCCTTATTAGAAGGCTATCTTACTATAAATTTAAGTAATTGTTTGGGTCAAATATATTTACAGACTTTAACTTTAGCGAGTCTGCTTTATCTTTTGCGTGATGTCCGCAAAACATTAACTCTCCGTTAATAAAGGTTACAATAACTTGTGCAGCAGCGCTGCAAGCATCACAGCGGTCTTGAGCGGTTAGCTGGCGGTTGACCTCTGTAGTTACCATTGTTATTTACCTTTCTTTTTCTTATCTTCTTTTTCGATAGAACGGGACATCTCATCTTGCGACTCTGCAGTCCAAGACCAGTCTACACCCTCTGGAATATCAAACTGAGACTCAGAACGCTTGTCTGTCACTTGATGCCTTTTCTACGCTTTAACTTAGCTAAAGCGGCTCCGCTTACTGGTCCACCAAGCATATCTGGGTTATCAGTAGCTTCTTGCACTGTAGGGTTTAAATAAACAACGTTCTTTGCACCAGCAACACCTTGAGCAACCTCACGGTCGTACCTCTGTGAAGGAGTCATTTTGCTAGTAATTCGGTCTTCTTGAATCTTCTGTACCCGAGCTCTTTTTTCAAGACCTCGTACGCTTGTCCCTTTTCCACCCATTCCAGGAACAGAGTACTTAGCCTGCATTTTAGACTGCATCTCAGAGTTGATGTCTTCTTGGCTAAGGCCGAACTGGTTACCATTGTGATTCATTATTAGTCCTTATACTTATCTGGGATACCCCAAGCACCACCAGGTGCTGGACGTGTAACCTTTACATCTTCCATACCCACGCCTCTTGCAGAGTTAACTTTATCGGCAAGACGAGCACGTAGAGGCTCGCCCCAAGGCTGAGCACCGTTACCTTTTGTTCTAGGCTTTGAACCTGCAGGGTGAGTTCCTACTAGAGCGCTAAACTGACCGCCATCTTTATAGTTCATTTCTCATTCTCTTTCTTGCCTGCGCGGCGCTTGTTCTCTTTAGCAGTGTTCTTACTGCGAGAGATGGCTCTTAGGTTTCCCTTGGAGTCATTATTATGGTTATTGTCCTTATGGTCAACCGTAATATCTTTAGACTTAATTTTACCGTTTTTAGACTCATAGTCAGCGCGAGCCTTATTCTTTGATGTGGTAACCCACTTACCGCCAACCTTCTTCTTATAAACATAGATTGGACGCCCACCATTGGCGTCAGAGCCCTTATAGGGACCAAACTTCTTTGTCTCAGCCATTAGCAATCCCACTTTCTACGAGCCTTGTTCAAACGGCTGTTAGGGTCTTTAGCAGCCTTAGGAAAATCTTTTGCTTGTCCAGCGCTACGTGCACAGTAGGACTTACGTCGTGCAGCACTCTTAGGGGACTTCTTTGCCTGTTCTGCTGATACAGGTGGCTTTAGGTTATGCCCTTGCGCTTTTGCAGAGGCACGGCCTTTTGCATTAAGTCCGCCTTCTTTGTTCTGTCCCTCTTTGCGTGTCCACGCTGGTGATTTAGCCATTAGTGAGGGTTCTCCTTATGCCAGTCTTTGACGGCCTTGACGCCTTGCTTAATTGTCTTAGAGCCACCCTTTTTTGTCAGGTTAATCTTGTCGTACTTGCCAGCCTTGGCCTTAGCCTCATGGTCAACAATAACATCACCTTTTTTATTCTTCTTAACGGTGTGTTTAACGCCTTTTACTTTAATTGCCTTTGCCACTGCCGCCCTCATATCCTAAGTTAACAGCATCTGCAATACTATAATTTGGAGTATGCATAGCGCCCTCTTTAGAAAGCGTTTTAGCTGGTCGAGTTTCAGGAGCAGATGCACACGCATGTGCATCAGGGTGAAACATTTGTACCGCGCCCTGGCGAGTTGGGACTTTCATAGCGTTAGCTCTAATCTCTCTACCGCAGTTATCGCAGGTAGGAAACTGTCCGCCAGTTCTTTTCATTAGTACGAAGCTCCATTGTTTCCCTGTCCTGGGAACCAGTTATCAAAGTTTTCTTTTCTTCCACCGCCCTGGCCGCCGCCCATTCCTGAGGTCATAGCGTGACCAATCATAGCTCCACGAGCTACTGGACTCTTTGCAACCTTACCAAGCATAGGAAGAGCTCTCTTTGCTCCAGCAGAAACTGCTGGTCCAACTACGCGAGATGCACCACGTAATGCCGCTGGGCCAACTGCGCGAGCAATTGCAGGTCCCGCCACTCGTGCTGCTACTCCAATTAACGGTGCTAAAAATGCTGGCATTATCGGGTTCTCCTATTCAATGAACGGTTAAGAATATCTTGTGCTTGTTCAGATACATTGTATCTTCCATATGATGGACGTGGCCCATCAAACATCCCATTGGTATTCCGACGAATATCATCCGTCTTCTGTTTTGCTTTCGACGAAGGAGTTTTTTTGGTCTTTACACCTTTTTTAGCTGCCTTCTTTGGGTAGGCTTCACCAAGAGCACGTTGAGCGCGTGAGCGTCCTGTTGCTGGGTCTTTCATCTCTTCCACCCCTTTGGTCGCTTGCCGTACTGGTAACTAGTGCCGTAATAATCTTCTGTGCTCATTGTGGTTGGTAATTGGTTACGTCGTGGGAGATGTGCTGATAAATCACCAGTCTCACGTTCAAACTTAATTGGTTTAGGCTTTTCATCGCCTAATGTGCGAAACTCCTCAAACGGGTCTTCTGATGGAATCATGGACGATTCTTTTCGCAGATGCAGTTACAGTCATCAACATCACAGATGCCGTATTTAATCTCGTGGTCACACTTGTAGCACATTACTCTGTCAACCCTAGGAACTGCATTCCCTTTGTTAGTCTTTGACCAAGTGTAGGTTTTGGATTGGCGATTGCCATCGCTTCATTATCGTGTCTAGTTGTTGATGGTAGGTCCATACGGGATGCACGACGAGAGATAGATTTCGGAAAACCTTCGGCTCTGTTAGCTGCGTATGTATCTAGGTGGTAAAGACGTGCTTCATCAAACACATTGTTACGTTTAACGATGCCTTTATCGATAGGTCCAAAAGTATCCATGGTTAAAGTTTAGTCTTATTGCTCTGGTAATACTCAATAAAAGCTAATAAGAGCATATCCACCAATTGAGGTGAGTCTTTGTGCTTCTCAATGAAATGAGCTTTCCATGCAACGGCGTTGAATTTACTCGAACCACATCCATTGTGAATATCTGTAAATACAACGCGTGCAAATTTGGAGGTACGTCCCTGGTAATCCAGGGATTCCTCAAGAAAGTCGTAGAAGCTCACCGACGTATAATGACACAAAAAGCTACTGTCTAGACAGGTGAATCTAAAATTTCATCAACCGCGTCATCAATCGTACGGCCACCGTGCTCTGCAGCACAGTTACCGCAGTTCTTGCACATTAGCGCTTAGCGGACTTCTTAGCTGCCTTCTTTGCTGTCTTCTTGACAGCCTTTTTAGCAGTCTTCTTTACCGCCTTCTTGGCAGTCTTCTTGGCTGGCTTCTTCTTAGCGGCCTTCTTAGCAACGCGCTTGACAGGCTTCAAGATTTCATCCAACTCTTCTTCCCACACCTGTGCACCAGTTGTGAGGAACTTATCGTCACGAAGGGCCTTGCCTACAATGGCGACGATGATTGCGAATACAACAATAATTAAAATTTCCATAACCAAATCATAGGGCTACTGCCTCCCGAAATCAAGCTCTACCTGCACATGAAGCCTGGCTACCCTAACCCTCAAGTTGAGGTCTAACCCTGGGGGGGTCGGCGTGTCTGAGAGTCGGGCGTGTCGGGCAATCCTGTGAGTTTTGGATAGTTCGGCGTGTCGTGGGGTATCTAATAGGGCTATTCGGTATTGTTCTCTCACGCCACCAACGAGGGGGCAAAAGGGGGAAAAATGAAAACTATCAACCAAAAGCAAGCGGTTGAGGCTATCGCTAAGGGTGAAACCTTTGAGGCTTCAGCACTTACATCACGCTATTACACCAACGAAATGCGAAACACGGGCAGACTAGCAGGGGCAGACTATGACGCTTTCTATGAGGCGAACAACCTCAACACGGGCGGGCTATGGTATGTAATCTATTCATACGGCACACCTATTGCGTGGCAGAATTGCGTTTCGGGTGAGTGGCACATAGTCAGCCAAAAGTTCTCCAGCACTACCAGCAGACACCAAACTATCGTGCGAAAGGCGGTGGCATAAATGGAACTAGAAAAGGCAAAAGTTCACGGGTTCTTGCGCTCTCTCAATGGCAAGTTCTTTACAGTGGAATTTATCAAGCGCTCAACAGGTGAGGTTCGTGTAATGCGAGCAACTACCAACTACGAAAGCAAGTTAGCGGGAGGGGACTTAGGATACGACGCTAACGAAAAGGCTCTCATACCAGTATGGGACTTAGAAAAGAAAGCTTTCCGCTCAATCCCAACAGATGCGGTTCTTCGTATAGTAGCCCTAGGGAATACATACGAGGTCAAGTAAGACAAGAGGCGCGGACTTCCCCCCGCGCCTCTCTCGATTCCCCGTAGGGGTATGGGGAGGGTGGGTCAACACAAACATTAGAACGGCATAGGGACTGGCAAAGGAACCCCAGGAATAATAAAGAGATTTCTGTGAGTCGGGCGTGTCGGCTTGACACACCACGCGCTCGGGCGTGTCGCCAATCCTGTGAATAATAGAGACTTCGGCGTGTCGCATTGTATCTATCAGGGCTATCAACTACATTTATCTTATGAACGGAAAGGGGGTGATTATTATGGAAAACACAGAAAGCACTACCGCTATCGCGGAAATGTGGCAAGGTAGCGATGTTACTCGCCTTATTGGCGCTAACGCAACACTTACCAATGTCCGCACTGGTAGCACTATCACGGGGATTATTACTAGCGCTAAGGTTAGCGCAATTGGTAAGGACTCTCCACTCTATGTCGAGGGTCTATCTTTCGTCAGCGAGGTCAAGGTCGAGGGTATCTACGGGTCATTAGACCTAGCGACACCATTCATCAGCGACTACGCACGCAAGTCATACGACCACTGGCTCATTAACATTCAGGCGTAAGCCGCAAGGGGCAGGTGCTTCCCCCACCTGCCCCACTAATAACACTACTAGGGGAAAGGGGGATAATCATGGAAGTAGACCCACGCTATGCGATGGCTCAAGTTTACAAGGCCTTACGCGGTAAGGCCGAGCTGACTGACCAGTTCACGACTGAAGTGAACAATTGCAACGGCCCAGCCGATGCATTCAAAATCTGCATGAAATACCTATCGTTAGCAAACGCTTCATAGGTTGTTCAGCCCCGCGGCCGTTCCCGCGGGGCTTCGCAGTTTGTGTTGGCCCGCCCACCCCGTTCTATATTTATATAGGGAGTTAGGGAGGAGAGAATCCTGTGAGTTTCTCAGGATTCGGCGTGTCGCATTGATTGCTATCTACGCATAGTTTAAAGTTCCACTAGTAGCCAAGGGGGCTACGGGAAAGGGATATATGGCACAGAAGTACTATTCCACTGACCTTACGATATCAATTGTAAGTATAAAGGCAAGGAATAAGAAGCAAGCAGAAAAGCGTATGCAAAAGTTCATAGATAAAATTGCACCAATTATGGACGATAAAATCAGGTGGGATGAAGCAGATTGGACGATTGAGGAAAATATCCTCAACGAGGAAAAAGGGGAGTGGGTAAAGCAATGAAGTGTTTAAATTGTGGGACCGAGCAGGACGGTAATATTGTGCACAGTGGAGTCGACGCCTTCTTACTAGGCGTATTAGATAAGGTTGGCAAGGTCTGCTATGACTGCGCTCGCCAAGAAATGGAGTCGGTGAATGCCTAATGAAATCATCTTCTATAACGGTTTCAACTTACTCGTGGACCTCATCATTGCGGTCACCGTTGGATTCTTTGCCTACAGGTCAGGTAAGGCTGCAGGTTACATCCAGGGTTACGGTGAAGGTGAAGAAGACTATCGTGACAGTCTCGAACGGTACTCAGACTATGCTTACGAGGCCAGTCGCGAGCGCTAACAAGTTTCTCGTAGATGTGGTTCCAGACTAGGACGTCCGCCACTTATACGTGAATGCATAACCCCCCTCGGGCCCCAGTGGAAATCCCTTCCCCACTGGGGCCTTCTGCTATCCACAGCTTTATCCACAGGGTGTGGAGAATGTTTGTGTTGGGGCTTATGGGCGTGTGTGTATATGGGTAAAGCTTTGCTATACACACATAAGCCCCAACACAAACCTTTCCTGAGAGTCGGGCGTGTCGCCCTGGTGCAATCCTGTGAATAATAGGGTTATCGGCGTGTCGCTAATAAGACTGAGAGGCGAGAGTCTAGACTTATGCCACGCGAGACGGTCTCGCGAATTGAAGGGGGTGTTGCCTTATGGCGCACGACTTGGAAATGGAGAATGGCGAGGTTGCTTTCGCGCTACGCGGGGCACCCGCTTGGCACGGTCTAGCAAACCGCACCTTCTCCGCTGACGAGCATGTCTCAACTGCAGACATGCTCTCTGCTGCAAAACTAGACGGATGGAATGTCCGCCTAGAGGATGCGACTTATCCTGAGGGATACCGCACCAACTCCGACCTATTCATGGTCATCCGCACCAACCCATTCGATGCGGGCACTGATGTGCTCTCAATCGTGGGTAAGCGTTACCGCGTATTTCAGAATGAGGATTTATTCACATTCGGGGATAACATCCTAGACGGTGGCGCATCATGGGAGTCTGCTGGCTCCATCAAAAATGGCAAGGTAGTCTTTGGCTCCCTAGTCGTTCCCCGCGAGTTCATTCTCGACCCACAAGGCGCTGCAGATAAGACTACTACTTATCTCCTCGTCCATACATCACACGATGGCTCTGCATCAGTGCAGGCATCCATCACTCCAGTCCGCGTGGTCTGCCAAAACACGCTACATGTCGCATTGAATAACACCAAGAGTTCATTCAAGTTGCGCCACACGCTCAAGGTAGAGGGTCGCGTTGCTGAGGCTCGCATGGCTCTTGGTCTCACCTTCAATTACATGGATGAATTCGAATCCATCGCTAAGTCTCTCTTTGAGACACCAATGAACGCCGTTCAATGGGATAACTTGATTAACGCAATTTATCCTAAGCCCGACGCTACCCAAGCGCCACAAGTGAGCACCAAGTGGCAGGCTAAGCGCGACCTACTGGATGACATCTACTTCCAGTCTCCAACCCAGACCAACATCAAGGGCAATTACTGGGGCGCCCTTAACGCGCTAACCGAGCGCATCGACTACTTCCGCACTGGTCGCACCGCCAATGGCGAGGCGCTCATCGGAGCAGCCAGTGGGTTTGACCCAGTGGTCAATGCGGAAAAGTCCCGCATCCTCCGCGCCGTCCGCGAACTAGCGAACGCGTAAGCCTACTAAGCCCCCCGCATCCAGCGGGGGGCTTTGGCATGCCCAAAAGAAGCTAAATTATCCACAGCCTGTGGATAAGTGTTTGTGTTGGGGGCTTACTGAACAGATACTAATACAAGGTATAGGTAGCGTTCATAACAGCACCTATACAGTAAGCCCCCAACACAAACTTCCTGTGAGGTCGGCGTGTCGCCTTTCCTGTGAGTTTTAGAGATTATGGGCGTGTCGTGAAAGAGATAGCAGACCCCTATGGTTAGATACTCGTAGTGGAAATACCACGATTAGAGAGAAGGAGAAATCCAATGCTTGATAACACTATCAAGGAACGACTCTAATGATGAAGGGGGGTGATACTATCTTCACACGCAACAACGCTCAACTTATTGAGCAACAAGCCGTCCGCAACCCAATGGTTGATGGACAATACTTTACCAACATGACCGAACTTCTTTGGTCTGATGGGACTATTACATTCGGTTGCCTCAAATGTGGCGAGCAAACCGAAAGCCGTCCTCAACTATCTATCCATGTAGGGAAGGCACACAACCCTAAGCCTGCTAAGACTATTAAGTTTAAGGCAGTAAAGGCTAAGGGAACACGCCCATACACCAAGCGCAACAAGGAATACTGGGCGCAGGGTGGCAACATCAACCAAAATCGTAAAACAAGAACCGACAACACTCTAGCCGAGAAGGAACTAGAGTTTTGGAAGGCGCAAGCGCACCGAGCAGAGGCTGAACTCCGCAAGGTAAAGGCGCAACTAAAAGCCCTACTAGACATAAAGTAGGCAGGGTTTCTCACCCCCCGTGAGATAGCACCTGAGCAAGTGGATAAAAGGCTCACCACACAACTAACTGAAGGGTAAAAAAGTGGCAACAACAATCAAAGTAGATAGGCTCGTCCTATTAGATGCGCTAACAACAAAGTTAGCCGAGCAAGAAAAACTCCAAGCCCAACATGATAAGGCTGTTGCGGACTACGAGAAGGCTGAAAAGGCGTGGCACGATAAAATCGTATCTGCCGTCAAGAAGTTCCCTGTATGGCGTATTCATGTCCGAGCATGGTCTGAACCTGTGGTTGAGATTGAGTATAAGGTCAGCCTCAACGACCTACCACCTCAACCTGAGAAGCCTGATTATCCAAAGGGCTTGGGCGGTGATACTGAGGAACTCCGTAAGACTATTAGACTCCTAAGCATGACGACAGAACCAAATGTCCCTGCTAGCGTCTATAAGTCGGTATCCAACTGGCTTTAGTAGCATAAGGCTACTAAACTCCTGAGCATGAGGTAAAAAGGCTCAACGCTTAGACATGGCGTTCGTTCGCTTAGGGTAAGGCTATTATCTCCATTCTAGCCTTCCGTTATCATCAAGCCCCCCGATTGTGGAGTCGGGGGGCTTGTTGTTTGTGCTGGGCTGGCTGTAATAAGTAGCTATCTTCGGTATAGGTACGGATTTCATCTCTGCCTATACCAGCCAGCCCAGCACAAACCTTTCCTGTGAACTCGGGCGTGTCGTTCCTGTGAGTTTGAGAGATGTCGGGCGTGTCGCAGGAGAGTGGGGAGAGATGAGAGTATTGTTCGCCTTACCCAATAGAAGGGGGTGTTTATGAACAGTATTGAACGCAAAGAGCGTTTTACTGAACTGATGGCAACGATAGAGTTGTTGCCAAGTGTAGATGATGAAAGTTATGAGCCTGTATTTCCTAAGGGAACACTAGGCTTATCAGATGGCAACCTCAAGACCGCGATTATGGCACAGGCTATGAGAGGTGATGAGGACTTCGTTGGTAATCTTATCAACGCGCTCGCAAATACAGGCTTCGAGTCTTGCCACGCTAAGCACGAAACTGACCAAGCACCAAGCGACGACGACCTATCCGCAATAACCCTAGCAATTCACGTCGCGTGGGCAAGTGGCGCACTAACTCCTATGCTACTCCTATTAGGTGGCTTCGGTAAGATACTCTCCGTATTTGACCTAGATACACCTGAGGATTTGCCACTCATTTTCCGTCCTAACGGAATGATGGCTGAGAAGGCAAATCTGTTAGACCCAATAGCCCTACTAGATATGGATAAGGCTAGCCTTATCAAATATATGGCAAAGGAGTTGGGTGATGACGACTAAGGTTATAGATGGCGTAAAGATGGTAGAAGTGCCCTTCACCATTACCTTCAATGTCCTCGTAGAGGAACACAACTACCTGATGTATGCAACTTCGGGTATATCAGTAGAGGCTATGGCACAGGCTGGTAAAGAAACCCTATTAGATGTAATCAGACCTCGCCTAGACGAGGCCAATGAAAACTGGACTACTATGATGGTAGAGGTGGCGTAATGGGTATGGATGTCTATGGCAATAACCCTACTAGCGAGAAGGGTGAGTATTTCCGCAATAATGTATGGTGGTGGCGACCACTATGGCAATACTGTGAGGATATGGCACCTGACCTCTGTAAAGGCGTAAGCGCCCAATACAATGATGGTGATGGGTTGGACGACGAGAAGGCCAAGGCGCTCTCTAAAATCCTTCTAGAAACCCTATCAGATGGCAGATGTCTTATCTATGAGGCGCAATACAACCTAGAAATGTCTATGTTGCCTAATGAGGACTGTTTGATGTGTGATAAGACTGGCATACGCACCGACGAAGTAGGTAAAGAGCACGGTATGGATGTAAAAGCCCTATCAGATGATAAGGTTATAGTGTTAGGAAGGGAAACGGGGTGGTGTAATGGGTGTGATGGTATGGGGTGGAAGCCTAATTGGGCTACAAACTATCCATTCTCCCAAGAGAACGTCCGTGAGTTCGCAGAGTTCCTAGCAGAAAGTGGTGGATTCAGTATCTGCTAGGGTTACCCCCTTCAACTAATCCACCAAATAAGGCTAGCAAGCACCCGCTTGCTAGCCTTATCTCATTCTACCTGGCGGCGGCAGCAGAGTTTGTGTTGGCCCACCCATCGCTCATAATGTATTCAATTATACATTATTCGCTAACCCACCCTTTATGACCTTTTTTAATATAAAAAAGGTCATTCTGCCCATTG
>Ga0209990_10000572_pt1 | contig 35946 bp, 34 predicted proteins | sample NOAtaG_6_FD_187304 | JGI IMG/M metagenome (GOLD analysis project Ga0209990, IMG submission 187304) | Freshwater lake microbial communities from Lake Erie, under a cyanobacterial bloom - NOAA_Erie_Diel5S_2200h metaG (SPAdes) (version 2) | ecosystem: Environmental > Aquatic > Freshwater > Lake ...
GCTATCCCTTTTGTAGAAAAAGCCAAGCCCGAAAGTGTTCCAGTTTCAGTTAAGGGCTAGTTTCGACTAGATTACTTTTTCTCACTTCTTTTTGATTACAGCGTAATGTGCTGAAGTAAAAAACAAGATTTCTATTGAAAGCATTGCAAAGTAGCAATTTCAATAGAAACCTTGTTTTTTTATAGAAAACTGTATGTAATTTGCTCAATACATTTCACTTGAAGGGAATGTACTCAACTGAGTTAACCCATTCATCAGGTTCAGAAGCTTTGGCAATCAGTTCTAAATCTTTAACAAATTGACCAATCGTGCCTCCGAGTTGATGTCCAAAAATCAGCCCTGAGAAATTTTTGCCTTCTGTTTGCCAAGTTTCGGCTAAAACTCTAAATCGAATATCTTGGGTGAAGAGGACGCGCTTAAGCTCGGTCACTCTCACTAAAAGGCGATCGTCTGGTAATTGCTGAGTTCCGTCATCAAATGCTGTCAATACATCTATACCTCGGCGACGTAACTGCTCAGTAATCGCTTGAGGAACATGAACATCCATGTACAAAGCAATAGTCATTTAGAGAAGTCCTTTAGCTTTCATGCGAATGTAGAAAGGTGACTTGGCGGCTTGAGTCGTGTTGACTTGTACTTGCTGCCATTCCTGACTGATTTCTCGATCTATTTCTTCTTGATGATCAAAGTAGTAACCCATTGCTGCATGGGCTTCGGCTAATGTTAAATACAAATGTTGACGACAGATTTCTTCTACTGACCAGCCATAAGCAATATAATCCATGACGATTTGGGCGATTCTAATGCGCGGCAATCGTTGCAATCGTGCAGGCTGATTTTCTTCTTTTTCGATATGTGGATAACTAAGGGATAACATAATATTTATTTTCGCCTAGCTAAGTTGTCATGTCCTTACAGTATAGTCTTTGCTTTTACAGCATTAACTTTCATCTCATGCAATCGATAGTTTCAATTTGATTGCTGTTTTAAGATTTGACAGCAGTATTTTGTTCTTTCTAGATTCGCTGATCTATAAACTGGTTATGGTGCTTTGCCCTGCAAAGGTAATAGATCGAAAGATGATTTACCTAAAGTGGAAGATTTTATAATCTCATCTATAACATCATATTTCCAAACAACACCCAACTGAGCCTGAAACGTATCATCACCAACTCGCCCAGAGTAGACTCCAATGAAACGTCTTCCTTGTATCCCAGAAGATGATCCATTTGATTTTTCAAGCCCGCATCCCTTTTCCGTTTCCCATCGTCCCGTTTCGTGAACATAAACAGGAGCACCTGACATTCCTGCACGAGTCGCTGTACAACAAAGATTTTGGGTAAATCATCAATGTCTAAATATGGCTCTGATGCGATACTCCCACGTTTCCAAACAGGAAAATTGGCTCCGCCTGTCATTCCTTCTGGAAAGCCGAGAACAAATACACCCTGTCCTGGATTGAATTTTACTAGACTTAGATTAAGGCAGGGAGCAGTAGCTGGACAAATAGTATTTTCTCTAGAACCTTCTATCTGCCCCCATCTTTTCTGGTCGCTTTGGATTGTGTGCCAAATAGATTTTAGTGGTGAAAAAACTTCATCCTCATGAACTGGAATTGCTACAACATCTACTTTATATCTGTGTAGGGGGTGCTCATACCAAATGGATTTCGATGGTGAATCTCCGTCATCTTGATAAATAGGCACTTGATGCTCTTCCCAAATAATTGAAGAGGTTTTGTGATTAATAAACGGGACTTCCACAAAAATTCGATTTGGAATAGCACAAGCAGGATGCTTTGCTTTTAAAGTACTTGGTTCTCTCCCAGAAACATTATGCCAATTTGTTATTAAATATGGCTTTTCTTCGTAGAGATAAATAAATGCAGTACCTGTAGCTAGCCTTTCCTCATTGAAATACATACTTATTCGCAATGATACACAAGAAAGAGGATCTTGTATCTTTCTTATTGATACATCCTTAGAATCACCTGTCATATGATTTTGCTCTTGTCCCAAGCATAATTTTAGATCCTCAAAGTTATCCAGACTAACTTTCCAGTAATTCATAAGTCAGGTTTCTGACTACACTACACATAACATATAAAGGATAACGTGGATAACCTGCTTTTGTAATTCCTAAACAGTGAGGTTGAATATTGAGTTTAGATAGCAACTCCAAAACAAGGCGATTTGCTCCCGAACAAGTAACAGACGAAAACTTCTTGCCTGAAAACTGAAGAAGGACAACACTTAGTGCTGCCCTTCTTTAAAATCTTACGCTTGTGATTGCAAATAATTTTGTAAGCCGAGCTGCTCGATTAACTTCAGTTGCTTCTCTAGCCAGTAGGCATGATCCTCCTCAGTATCCGTGAGAATGCCTAGCAAAATCTTACGGCTTTGATAGTCTTGTTCAGTCTCACAGATAGCGATCGCTTCTTTCAGATCGCTAACCACCTTATACTCATAGTCCAAATCATTCCGCAACATCTCAGGCACAGTTTTACCGATATTGATTCCATCTTGTTGTGATAGATCGGGTGTACCCTCTAGAAAGAGAATTCGCTCAATCAATAAAGCTGCATGTTGGGTCTCATCCTGCATTTCATGATTGATTCGTTCATACAGTTTATTCAAACCCCAGTCCAAATACATCCGTGAGTGAGTAAAGTACTGATCTCTTGCTGCTAATTCTCCACGCAACAACTTCGATAATTGTTGTAGAACTTTCTCACTGCCTTTCATGATTTTCCTCAATTGATTTCTAAAGTATATATTTTTATAATTGATCGCACGTTGCATCAATTCGCCAAACTGCTAGATCATCGACTGCAAGAAATTGGGCAAGCCCGCATTCCCAATCAACCAAATTTGTGACTCCAGCCAATCGATTTGTTCCTCGGTCTCTTCCACTAACTTAGCAAACAGATCGCGGCTGACAAAATCCTGTTGAGTCTCGCAGATCACCACAGCAGCTTTCAATCCATCACGAATCTCTGTACAGATGGTTAGATCATTTTGCAATAATTCTGGTACATCTTCGCCGATTAGGAGTTTTCCTAATTGCTGTAAATTAGGAAGTCCTTCCAAAAAAAGCACTCGTTCGATCAGATAATCTGCTTGCTTCATCGCTTTGATCGAATACTTATATTCGCGATCGTTAAGCTGATTTAATCCCCAGTTTTTGCACATCCGTGCATGGAGAAAAAATTGGTTAATTGCCGTCAGTTGAGCTGTAAGAGCTTCGTTGAGCTGACGCTTTACATCTAAATTTCCTTGCATTGTTGAATATCCCAACTTATCTAGTGATATGAAATTATTTATAGCATTTTCAATAGTAATTCCCACTATAGAAATTTTATATACAGAAATCCCCAAAAAATGCCCTCTAGAAAATTCTTGAAAGCCTTGCTTTGCAAGGCTTTCAAGAATTTTCTAGAGGGCATTTTTTTTACAAAGTGCTCTAAGTAATAACAATTCTCACAATAAGTGCACCGTTTTAAGAATCTAAAAACCTTGCTATGGCTAGTTATTTAACTCTCGAAGGTGAAAATATACTTTTGATCACTGGTATAAGTAGGCGCAGCTAAATACAACCCATAAATAACCTATACCGTCTATATGGCAAATGATACAGATTTTCGATCTGGGTTTTAACTGCGAACTGAAATATCATACTTGACTAATTTGTCCCCACGCTCAATAATGAGAATTACTTTCAATAAAATTAATTGATTTTAAAAGAGTCAAAACGCAAATGTACGTTTGTATCTGTCATGCCATAACTGAAAAGGATATCCAACAAGCAGTTGGTAAGGGAGCCAGTTCGATCGCAAGACTAGCAGAGTTAACTATGTTAGGTACTCAATGTGGTCACTGCACCAAATACGCCGATCAAGTCTTGAATCAATGTGCGAATAAACCCGCATAACCGAAAAGCACGAACATTCTTTTTGTTGAGCAAGCGAATCTTTCAGTAAGCTGTGCAAAGTTTTTACCCCTTCTAACTCCCCCTTGCAAAGCAGGGTGGTTTCATTTTCTGAAAGGGTTGTCGTGTAAGGAGTGCAGAAAAAAGCAAACCTTAAAATCTGAGGTTTTGTCACCCGTTTAGCACGTTACTGTTTCCGTACATCCCTTATCTGATCAACCTTTCGGAAAATGAAACCACCCTGCTAACTCCCCCTTGCAAAGGGCGAGGATCTGAGTTTTCACCTTTGCAAGGGGGGGATTAAGGGGGGTAAAAGTAGAAATTTATGCTAAATAAGAGACTTCTCAAACACGCTCTAAAGCTATATAAAGACCCTAAGTACAGGACAAAAAGTTGCAAAAGTAGAGAGGAAGGGGTTTTATAAAAGATAACCACATCGCAAATAAAACCCCTATGAAAGAGATTAACCTATTCTGAGAAATGTTGCAGCAACATCTGCAATGGAATGCAGCAAGACTAGCCTTTGTCTCCATGTTCCTGATCGCGCTAATGCGAGTAAAGACAGTAAACCTAGTCGAAATCGCAACAGGATTTAGTGGAGAAGCGAAAGTCGAGTCGCACTATAAGAGGTTACAGAGATTTTTTCGAGACTTTGAAGTGGACTATGAAAGCATCGCTCTAATGGTCGTCAAAGTAATGAAAATCCCCGAGCCATGGATAATCTCCATCGACCGCAAAACGATTGGAAATTCGGTAAGACAGTGTTTAATGTATTGACATTGGGGGTAGTGCATCACGGTGTCGCATTCCCCTTGGTATGGATAATGCTGGATAAAAAAGGCAACTCAAATACCCGTGAGCGCTGTGAATTGTGGAATCGATTTCTATAAATATTTGGAGCCCGCAAAATCGACTTTTTGACCGCAGACCGCGAGTTTGTGGGGGAGGATTGGTTTGATTACTTTCTCTGTGACCCTTGTAACCATTTTCGGATACGCATTCGTAAAAACACCTTGCTTGACGATAGGCAGAAATAAATGCGTGCTGACGTTTGTTTTCAAGACCTCCAAGTTTGGCGCTAAACTCTCGGTTAGTTGTGTGGATGGTCATACATTTCTCGACCATCTCAGTTGGGATAACTTCAATGAATCGGGGGATTTGCAGCATCAAGTAGAATTGTTTAAATCTCGCTTTGGACATTATCCTGAAGCGGTTTACGTTGACCAGATTTACCGCACGCGCCGCAATCGCGCCTATTGTCGAAATCTGGGTATTCGGATTACGGCTCCGCCTTTGGGCAGACCTGTACCCGATGATTTGGCGGCTATTCGCAAACAAACGCTCGAAGATGCCAAGGTTCGCAATCAAATTGAAGGTAAGTTTGGACAGGCGAAACGACGGTTCAGTTTAAATCGCGTCATGACCAAGTTAGCCAATACTTCGGAAACGGCGATCGCCATCACCTTTTTGGTAATGAATCTAGAGGCGCTGCTCAAGCAGCTTGCTTTTTTGTTTTTTTTCTTGGGTTGTTTTGGGTAGACAATGCCTTTTTCTTCCATTTGACAAGGTGGGCTTTCACATTGGGGAACTCAGAATTTGTCATTAGTATTTTCAGAATGGATTTACCATATTGACCATTTTAGCGCGATCGTTTCTCCCCCTAATCTGTAATACCAAAACACAAAATGGCGTAGCAATTTTGTGTTTTGGTATAAAATACTACCCGTCAAATCATACGGAACAAAAATAAACCTTGGCTAGTCATATTTAGATAGAACTCTATGGGCATCCCCCTGAGGCATTTATGAGTGCTAAACATATTTCAAAATTGGCAGCTATTTCTTCAGTAAGTATGGCAATTAGCATAGCTGCCACTTCTTTGCTAATTGCGAGTCCAAGTGTCGCATCTTCAATGCGATCGTATAAATATCAAGCGCAGGTAGCTCAAACCAAATTTGCTAATCCTCAATCTGCGCAACCTCAAACTCCTCAAAACCAAGTTGCTCAATTGTTTCGCTCAACCTTGAGTTTACCTGCTGGTCAAACGATCGCTACCAAAATTAATCGTCAAGATACGCTTTACATTGCTAAAGGTGAAACTGTTGCAGCAAGTCTCTTAGTTGCTCAAGACATCGCCGCAAACAATGGCACAGTGTTGATTCCTGCGGGGGCAGTGATCGATGGGCAATTTGTACCTGCGGAAGGTGGTTCTAAGTTTGTCGCCCAAAAGTTTACTAGTCGGGGCGCAACGGTTCGGCTTCAAGCTGAATCAGCTTTGATTAATGACATGAAAGATCCGCGTGAAACTAATACAGGTGCAATTTTGACCGATGCAGGTATCGGCGGAGCTGCGGGAGCAGTCCTTGGTGGGGTACTGCGTGGAAATGTGCAGATTATCGATATTCTTGGTGGTGCGGCGGCTTCTGTTCTAGTTGGCAATGTGACAGCTCCACAGGTGACCGTGATTGAACCTAGTACTGTAATTAATGTGGTGACTAAACAGACGATCACTTTTGCTGTGAGAGATGACTACTAATACCAATTCACAAAAGTGTGACTACACTTCTGTGAATTAAAAACGAAACCCTTTAAGGGTTTTAAAAGCACAAAATGGCTACGCCATTTTGTGCTTTGGTATAAGGTCATTTCTCGTAAAGAATTTCCCAATGTCCAGACAGACATAAGTCGGGCTTTACCCCCTTTAATTCCCCCTTGCAAAGGGGGAAAACTAGAAATCTTGTTCCCTCCCCTTTGCAAGGGGAGGGTTAGGGTGGGGTAAATTTTAAATAAAAAATCACCTAAGAGTTACGGCTACAGTAAATAAACCTCAAGTGCGGGGTGGCTTGTGTAATTCCTATGATTCTCAGGATTAATATCGCCCTTTTTTTGGCGTTTTCAACTTTTCTTATAGTAACCATAGATAAAGATTGATGTATTTCCCTATTTTCATTTAGAGATATCTTTGCAATAATCATAGAAATTTAATTATGATCTTTTGTAAATATATAGACTTAATATGATAAATAACTGGCTGGACACGATCTGGCTGATTCCCTGCTATTCCCTGATAGGAGCAATGCTATCGATCATCTGGTTTCCCAGCATCACCCGCAAAACAGGACCCAGACCAGCAGGCTACATCAATATTTTCATGACTTTCTGCTCATTAGTTCATGCGATCGTCGCTTTGACTGTAGCTTGGGGACAGCCAGCACATTTATTATCTTTTCCTTGGCTCACGGTCGGAGGACTAGACTTTACAATCGACCTACAGATTTCAGAAATCACCATTGGCGCAATTATCTTGGTTACTGGTATTAACCTGCTTGCCGAGATTTATGCGGTCGGTTACATGGAAATGGATTGGGGCTGGGGTCGCTTTTATGCGCTACTAGCACTTTTTGAAGCAGGGATGTGCTCCTTAGTTCTATGTGATTCCTTATTTTTTAGCTATGTCATTCTCGAAATTTTGACCCTTGGAACCTACCTACTTGTCGGAATTTGGTACAACCAATCGCTCGTAGTAACTGGGGCGCGAGATGCTTTTTTGACTAAGCGAGTTGGAGATTTATTTTTATTAGTTGGCGTAGTTGGTTTACTGCCCTTAGCTGGCTCTTGGAATTTTACGGAGCTAGCGGAATGGGCTAAGAATACTGATGTTAACCCAACGACTATAACCTTGGTCACCTTAGCCCTGATGGTTGGTCCCATGGGTAAATGCGCCCAATTCCCATTACATCTTTGGCTAGATGAGGCGATGGAAGGACCCTTACCAAGTACTGTGCTGCGGAACTCGGTTGTTGTCGCTACAGGTGCTTGGGTATTGATCAAGTTGCAGCCACTATTTGCATTGTCACCCTTCACTCAGCAGGCTATCATTGCGGTTGGTGCGGCAACCGCATTAGGTGCAACCCTGATTGCGATCGGGCAAATAGATGTGAAGCGATCGCTGTCATATCTAACCAGTGCGTTTATGGGGCTAATCTTTATCTCCGTTGGTACTGGCGATACCCATAGTGCCTATATTTTGATTTTGTCCCATGCTCTAGCGATCGCTCTCTTACTAATGTCTGTAGGTAGCATTATTTCAAACAACATTAGCCAAGACCTTACACTTATGGGTGGGTTATGGAGCCGCCGTCCGATTTCGGGAATCTGCTTTTTAGTGGGTGCGATCGGATTGATTGGATTTCCGCCATTGGGTGGATTCTTGGCTATGGTTGATTTGCTCTCCTATCTCTGGCAAGAAAATCCTTCTTTAGCAGAGTTGCTGCTATTAATTAATGGCTTGATGGCATTTAGTCTTATGCGCGTATTTGGTCTGATTTGGGGAGGTAAACCCAAGCAGATGACGGAACGATCCGTAGAGCCCCTATGGCTGATTGTCATCCCAATGACCTTAATGGCAGGTGTAGTATTGCATGTTCCTCAAATGCTGATCGCTTGGGGCGTTATTCCGAACTGGACGCAGATGCTTAGTCCTGATGCCTTGCTTCTAATCGGCTCAAGTGTTGCAGGGCTTGCTACAGGTGGATATCTTTATCTCAATCAGCAAGTACCTAAGCCTGTCACTTTACCTTGGTTAGGCTTACAGAATTTCTTTGCCAATGATTTCTACACCCCAAAACTCTACAAGGTCACAATTGTGGGACTAGTAGATGGTGTATCAAAAGCGATGTACTGGTTCGATCGCATTTTTGTCGATGGTGTAGGTAACTTCTTTGGATTAGCGACTCTATTTAGTGGTCAAAATCTCCGCTACAGCACCTTTGGTCAGTTACAGCTCTATACCTTAACGATCATGGTTGGTATTGGCGTTTTACTTTTACTGCTATTCAATCGCACGTTATAAAGACCCTCACCCCCCAGCCCCCTCCCCTATGGGAGAGGGGGAGTAAGAAAATTTTGTTCTCCTCTCCCATAGGGAGAGGGGCTAGGGCTGATGACATAATCTCTAATTTTAGGAATAAAAACTATGCTTAGTGCTTTAATTTGGCTACCAGTGATTGGAGCTTTAGCGATCGCCCTTCTCCCGCAAAGTCAAGTTAAAAAAGGATCGGCAATTGTTGCAACGGCGATCTTAATTCTTGATTTCATCCTCTTCCGTCAATTCGACATCAAGATTTCGTCTTTTCAATTCACAGAAAATTTACCTTGGCTAGAAAATCTTGGTTTAAACTACAGCCTCGGAGTTGATGGGCTATCTTTGCCCCTAGTAGTTCTAAATGGATTGATCACTTGGTTAATTGTTTGTTTTTGTGATCGCCAGATCAAAGAACGCAATACACTGTTCCATGTATTAATGCTCTTAATTCATGCAGGTGTAAGTGGAGCAATTCTCTCGACCAATACGCTGCTATTTGTGTTGTTTTATGAAATAGAGTTAATTCCTCTCTATTTAGTCATCGCAGTTTGGGGTGGCGGACAACGTAGTTACGCGGCGATGAAGTTCTTGATCTTCACCGCTATATCAGGAATTCTGATTCTAGTAGGATTCCTAGCTTTAGGATGGCTATCGGCAAATCCTACGCCAGTTTTTGACTATGCCACATTACAAACTCTTTCGTTACCGATTGAGATTCAAGTCACTCTCCTAGTGGTATTGCTCCTAGGCTTTACGATTAAAGCTCCTTTCGTACCATTCCACACATGGCTACCCGATGCCTATGTAGAATCAACAACCCCAACGGTAATGATGCTCGGAGGGATTGTTGCTAAATTAGGAACCTACGGTTTGTTTCGCTTTTGTGTCGGTTTATTCCCCGATGCTTGGGCTTTACTATCACCTTGGATTGCAGTTTGGGCAGGCTTAGGAATTCTCTATGGCGCAATGGTTGCGATCGCGCAAAAGGACATCAAACGCATGGTAGCCTATAGCTCCATCGGTCACATGAGCTATATTCTCCTCGCTGCTGCTGCCGCTACACCTCTAAGCATGGTCGGCGGGATCATTCAAATGGTGAGTCATGGCTTAGTGCTTGCCCTACTGTTCTATTTAGTCGGCGTGATTGAAGAGAAAGTTGGCACAAGGGATCTTGATGTTCTGAATGGCTTACTTAATCCTATCCGTGGATTGCCTTCTACCAGCGCGTTGCTAATCTTAGGCGGCATGGCAAGTGCAGGTATTCCTGGGTTGATTGGATTCATCTCAGAGTTTCTGATTTTCCAAGGTAGCTTTAGCAAATTCCCCATTCCCACAATTCTATCGATGATCGGTACAGGGCTTACGGCTGTTTATTTCGTAATTCTGCTCAATCGTACTTGCTTTGGTAAATTGGATAATCACACCGCTTACTATCCTAAAGTGTCAGGTATTGAGCAATTGCCAGCGCTGATTTTGACTGCATTAATTGTGATTTTAGGAGTGCAACCATCTTGGTTAGTGCGTTGGAGCGAAGTAAGTGCGATTCAGATCATCGCTCGTGTTCCTGAAACTGCGATCGTAGCCAGTACAAGTCTCATAAATGAAGACAGCAATCACTCAACCTATGAGAAAATATCCTTAGCGTTTAGGAGAGATCCAAAATGATTGCCGTACCTCAGAACTATGTCTCAGCCGATGAATATTTGCGATGGGAAGAACAGCAAGAAGAAAAGCATGAGTATATCGATGGGCAAGTTTATGCGATGGCGGGAGCTAGTGAGAATCACGTTGATATCACCACTAACTTAACTGTGATACTTTCCAATCATTTGCGTGGTAAAGATTGCAAGCTGTTTCCGTCAGATATGCGCTTAAATATTGCTTCAAAAAAGATTTACTATTACCCCGATCTTTTGGTGACTTGTGATGAACGAGATCGATTCAATAAAAAACAAAAAAATTATCCCTGTTTAATTATTGAAGTGCTATCGGAATCAACAGAGTCAAAGGATCGCGGTGTTAAGTTTGCTAATTATCAAACCATCCAATCATTACAGGAATATGTATTGATCAGCCAATGGGAACAGCGTGTGGAAGTATTTCGCCGTAGTGAGAAGTTCTGGGTACTGCAAACCTATACCGTAGGAGAATTGATCGAATTTCAAAGTATAAATCTCCAGATTCCCATTGATGCGATTTATGAAGATGTCGATTTATTAGCAGCAAGTTCAGAAGCAATTTTAGAATCAACCATTTAGATACATAAAAGGTAATCAACGATGACAGCTACTTTGACAGAACCCACAACCAAACTACCGCCTTCCACCCATCCTTACGCAGAAGTCATTCATCGCCTCGAAGCAGGTGGCTCGATGCTGCCCGATACGCCTGAGAATCTCATGCAGATTATCGGACTTTACAAAGCATATGCTGTACCGATGGATTTCTATTGGCGGGATTTACTATACATAGCTGAACAAGTATTTTTAGAGCCAATTCCTGCCTTTAAATATTTTCTTCCCCAAGAATATTTAGACTTGCATAACCACTATGCTGGCGATGATGCCGATTTACGTCTCTGGCGTGGATATGCAACAGCGCATCAGGAATTGCTGGATTTCATGGATAAGGGAGAACTCAAAGCCAAAATCCCCAAGATTTTCCATCATCTCTATCATGATCGCATCAATATGGAGTTCGCGGAAGAATGTATGCGGGCGATGTTATGGCATCGTGGTATGGGCGGCGAGTTAGAGCCTTACATGGATTCTGAGGAATATAAGCAGAATGCCGATCGCGCCATTCGGGCTTTCTTTAAAAATAATCCAGTGATGTTGGGACTGTACAAACTTTTTCCTGATATGTTCATGGAGCAATGTCGTCAGTCAACCATGACTTCGGTGCTGGGACTATTTTGGGAAATCATGGCTCCCGTATTCTTTGAGATGTCGGATATTTACGATGAAGGAGGCTTTAAGGGCGTTCCCGATGCGATGGATTTCTTGGTAAATGGCATCTTTGCGATCGCGGGTCGTCCCATTTATCACCGCGTTAAGATTGGCGATGAATGGATGGATATTGTACCCAAATCCAAAGGATTTACTTGGCTATATGAGGCAGCTTTCCCCTATGTTGAGGCTGTGTTTTACCGTACTTCTCCATTCCGTGGCACAAAGTCCTACAATGCCCAAGCCCATGAAATTCCTGACGATCAGAATGATTTCCACTATGGAATTTTATATGCGGATAAGTTCCCTGTCGGTTCCGCAGGTATTCCGCCCACATTGCTGCATCAAGACATGTATCATTTCTTGCCGCAATATCTGGTGGACTATTACAAACAACATTGTCGCGGTGAAGATGACATGTTAATTCAGTTAGCTGTCAGTTTTCAGCGATCGATGTACAACGTTACTTCGGCTGTAATTCAGGCGGGAAGAGCGGCGTTGCTTTATCCTTTAGATGATCCTAATCCTAAACATCTCTTGGCAAATCGTCATTATTTTGAAGGACAACTGAATCGATTCTGTAATCCTAAATATGGCATGGATAAAGCCGCCAGAATAGGGATGGTTCAGGATCAGAATTATCGGTAACTACGAATTTGTAGGGGCAATTCATGAATTGCCCCTACAAATTCCCCCTTCAAATATGCATTTTGAAAATTTTATAACAAACAAAAAGAACCAACTATGCCCACAATTGTTGATATTGCTGTTAGTAACGAAGCCTTCTCCACACTCGTCACCGCTGTATCGGCTGCGAGCTTAGTGGAAGCATTACAAAGTCCAGGTCCTTTCACCGTATTTGCTCCTACTAATGATGCTTTTGCCAAATTACCCGATGGAACTATTACTACATTAGTCCAGAATATTCCTCAACTGGCAAGGATTTTAACCTTCCATGTTGTTTCAGGAAAATATAAAAAAGAAGACTTAGTCGGCGTGAAATCGTTGATTTCTTTGGAAGGCACACAAATTGATCTTGATGTCTCCGAAGAAAGCTTCGAGGCAAATAATGCCACGGTGATAGCTGCTGATATCGAAGCTGATAATGGTGTGATCCATGTAATTGATAACGTCATGCTGATGCGTCCTCATTGGTTTTATCCAATTATGGAATCTGGCAAAGTTGGTGTGGTGTAATTACAAAAAAAAGCATTAAAAGTCCTGCTGTGCAGGACTTTTAATGCTTTTTTGTATAGATTTTTTTATTCTTAATTAAAAACTTATTTTATGTTTACACAGCTATCTGAACGGCGAATGCATTTGATTCGCTGGATATTAACGATCGCTTGGTTACTGATCATTGCGTCATTATTTTACGATCCATGGACTCCTCAATTTACAGTCCCCAATCATCCTTGGAGTCCATTGCGGTTAACCGATAGTTGCATCTCTGTACAAGGTAACTGCTTAGTAGAGCAGCCCTATGCCATCGGTACGACTATATTCTGGGGAGCGGTTGTCCCTGCGGCGATTTTCATTTTGCTGGTATTTGGGCATGAGGTATGGCGACGGATTTGTCCGCTCTCATTTTTATCACAAATCCCTCGCGCCTTGGGTTGGCAGCGTCAATTTAAACGCGAAAATGCCAAAACTGGCAAGGTTCGCTATGAGTTAGCCAAGGTAAAGCCCGATTCTTGGCTAGGCAAAAACTATCCCTATGTGCAGTTTGGCTGGTTATTTGCAGGACTATGCGGTCGGATTTTATTTTTTAATGCCGATCGCCTAATCCTCGCTCTATGGATATTGACGACGATTGCTGCTGCGATCGCTGTGGGCTATCTCTACGGTGGTAAGTCTTGGTGCAATTACTTCTGTCCGATGGCTCCTGTACAGCGCGTTTACAGTGAGCCAGGAGGACTATTTAGCAGCAGTGCTCACACTAGCGATCAGTTGATTACGCAATCGATGTGTCGAACTGTAATGCCCGATGGCAAAGAGCAAAGTGCCTGTGTGGCTTGTCAAAATCCTTGTTTGGATATTGACTCTGAGCGAGTATATTGGGATGGATTGAGCAAACCTGAAGAATCATTGCTGAGATATGGCTATATTGGTTTAGTTACTGGCTATTTTGTCTATTACTATCTCTATGCAGGTAATTGGGATTATTATTTCTCTGGTGCATGGGCAAGGCAGTCAGATCAATTGGCAACCTTGTTTAGTGCAGGATTCTATCTATTTGGACAAGCGATTAATATTCCCAAACTAATTGCCGTACCTTTAACGCTGGGCGTTTTTACCGCAGTTGGTTATTTATTAGGTCGCTGGGTGGAAAAAAGGATCAGGATTTACAGTGGTGATCGCCATCTCAATCTATCTAGAGAAATCATTCGTCATCGTATTTTTACTGTTTGTACATTTACAATTTTCAACTTCTTCTTTATTTTTGGCGGGCGTCCGTTAGTCGCTTTGATGCCACTTTGGGGGCAATATATCTATGACTTGGGATTGGTTTTGCTCAGTACACTTTGGGTGTATAAAACTTGGCAGCGTAGCCCCGATCTCTACTCACGGGAGAATTTAGCCAGTCGCTTCCGTAAGCAATTAGAGAAGTTGCAACTTAATGTTTCCCAGTTTTTAGAAGGGCGATCGCTCAGCGATTTGAATACCCATGAAGTTTATATCTTGGCAAAGGTTTTGCCTAGCTTCACTAGAGAAAAGCGCCACACTGCCTATAAAGGAGTGGTGCGCGAAGCCTTGGAAGAAGGATATGTTGATTCATCCAGCAGTTTAGAGGTCTTGCAACAATTACGTCAGGAACTCGGAATTACTGATGATGAACACCGTGAAGTATTAGAAGAACTCGGCATTGAAGATCCGCAATTGCTAAATCCCGATCATAAGCGTAGTTTAGAAAATCAAATTCGCTTGACGGGCTATCGCAAATCGATGGAGCGATTGATGCTATTGCAAAAGCAACAGTTTGATAACTCTTCCGATACTTTACTTGAGCAGAACTCAGCTCAAGTGCGAGCCTTACGCCGCCAATATGCAATTAATCCGCAGGAAGAGGCTTGGATTTTGGATGGCATTTCCCCCGAATCAGGAAAACTGCGTAGAGCCGAGTTTTTAGTCGCTCAGTTGCCATCTTTGATTTTCTCTTATCGATCGCTGCACCAACCGATCCTTCAAGAGCATCAGACTGTGCTGAGACTTTTGTGGGATAGCATTAATCACAAAAAAGAGTTAATTGTTCGCACCATTTTAGGAACTTTGGAGGCTTTCCCAAAGGATGCCGATGCGATCGCTGTTGCCCAGCAGTTAGGAGAATTAGCGCCATCAGTTTTGGTGGAAGCCTTAGAATCTGAGAGCTGGAGCAATCGCTTATCTCCAGAGATACTGCAATGTTTACATCCATCGCAGGGACAAGCGACTGTCTGTCAGCTTGATTATTCGATTGAGGAGATTTTGCGATCACTGGAGCCTTTGCTAGATGATCAAAATCCTTTGATGCAAGCTGCTTGTTTGTATATCACCGCGCAACTGAATCTTGAGCAAAGTAAGGCGATCGCCCGTAATTACAGTCTGCAAACTTCGAGCTTAGTTCAGGAAACAGCTAAGCTCGTACTCTCGCTATCCGAGAGTTCCCCACCGCTCACAACATTTCCGATGTTAGAGAAAGTAGCACATCTCTTTAATAGCGATTTCTTCCATCGGATGCATGGTGAGACGTTGGTAGGGCTTGCCGATCTCGCTGAGGTGAGAGCCTTTACGACGGATGAGGTGATTACGGAAGCAGGTGATACTTGTCGTGAGTTGCTGCTAGTAATTACTGGCTCAGCGAAGATTAATTTCTATTCGCAGGGAGAGGTAGTGCGTGTTGAGCATCTCAAGTCTGGACAAACTCTAGATGAGCTAGAGGTTTTAGCCCATAGTGATTCTCAAAATACAATCATTGCTGAAAGTGAGGTTACGCGAATTTTGGCGGTTCCTGTGGATGCCTTTGATGCTTTTCTCGATCGCGATCGAGATTTTGCTCGTCGTGTTCTCGAACTAGAAAGCCGTCAATTGCAAAAATTTATGCGATCGTTCCAGACTGCAAAATAAAGAAGCAATGTTTTATGGCGCGGCTTTACTGCGCCATAAATAACAGAAAGCATAGTTAGAGCTGATGTATAGCAAAGCTTACATTGCTATAGTTGTCATCCTATCCAGCTTTAAGTCGTTTAGTCTTGACTCCGACCCTATGGATATTACCTTGATTTCCTTTGAGCGCTAATACATAATCTGCATCTTGTTCAATGATTGTTTTGGCTATTTCGGTCTGACATCCCATTGCGTCTATGCTGACCAAACAACCTCGAATTGCCAACATTTCTAGCAATGGTGGGATAGCGGTTATTTCATTTGATTTCTCTCTAACTTTCTTCTGTCCCAGCACCAAATGCTGTGTTGCCGACCAAACACGCACCATATGAATTAGGCTACGGGAGTTGCCATTGTGATTTTAATTCTTGCAAAAGAAACTGTAAGCGATCGCTAATATTTACATCGCTAATATTTACATCGCTAATATTTACAATGTTAGTGAGCATAATTTCCTAATGGCTAGGCTTTTAATTGAAAATATCCTGCTGATTGTAGCGTGATCGCCAAAAAATTTTATACTCAGTACTAGACTAATCAAAAAATCTATCAAGCATGACTCAGAAAGAAGTAATCCTCACCGATAAAGCACCTGCTCCTGTTGGTCCCTATAACCAAGCGATCGCAGTTCCAGCCACCAGCAAGTTAGTTTTCATGGCAGGACAAATTGCGATCGATCCTGCGATCGGTAAAGTCGTCGCTACTACTATTGAGGAGCAAACCGAACAGGTTCTCAAAAATATTCAAGCTGTTCTCACTGAGGCAGGTGCAGATTTTAGTAATGTCGTCAAAACCACAGTCTTCCTAGTAGACATGGCAGACTTCGCCGCCATGAATGCAATCTATGGCAAATATTTCACTGCTCCTTATCCTGCCCGTTCCTCAATTCAAGTCGCCAAATTGCCCCTTGATGTTCGTGTAGAAATCGAGTGTATCGTCGCAATTTAGAGGAAACAACACTATTCCCTTCAGCAAAAGCCTTGCCTAGCAAGGCTTTTTTGGATTTTAGAGAGTTATATAAAGAGGTCATAATGAAAAGTTTGTGGAGCGATCGCGAGGCTGCGGAATATAAAGGTGATTTAGGATTAAGAGTATATACATCACAGCTACTAGGACGAGATTCATCTTTGGTGCTGCATGGTGGTGGTAATACTTCCGTCAAAATCCATGAGCAGAATCTTGTGGGAGAAGAAGAAGAGATTCTTTATGTCAAAGGTAGCGGTTGGGATTTAGAAACGATCGCTGAGGCAGGTTTTGCCCCTGTCCGCATGGCGCATTTGTTGAAATTAGCCAAGTTGCAAGTTCTCTCCGATTCACAAATGGTGAATGAACTGAAAACACAGATGACTAAGGCAAGTGCACCTGCGCCATCGGTAGAAACAATTCTCCATGCCAGTTTGCCCTATAAATTTGTTGATCACACCCATGCTGACGCGGTAATTTCGGTGACGAATACGGCGAATGGATGGGAACGCATTCAAGAAATCTATGGCGATGATGTGGTGATTATTCCCTATGTGATGCCAGGATTTGACCTAGCAAGAGTCTGCGCTGAGAAGTTTGCCGCAGAGAAGAGCGATCGCACCATTGGTATGGTGTTAATGAATCATGGTATTTTCTCCTTTGGTGCTACGGCTCATGAATCCTATGAGCGAATGATTGCATTAGTTGATCGCGCTGAAGTTTATCTGCAAAAACATCATGCTTGGGAAATCTCGCCACCAGCTTCTCTAATTAGGGAAAGCGAGTCAAGATTAGAGATTGCCAAACTCCGCTCTGAAGTTTCTCAAGTTGCCAAGTTTCCCGTAGTTTTAAGTTCTCACACCGACGAAAAAAGTTTAGCCTTTGCGCAAAGGAAAGATGTAAACATCATTTCGCAACATGGCTGTGCGACTCCCGATCACGTCATTCGTACTAAGCGCTTGCCCCTAGTGGGGAGAGATACAAAGGCTTATGCTGAATCCTATCGCACCTATTTTGCGGAAGAATCTTCTAAGGCAACCCAGACTGTGACAATCCTTGATACTGCACCCCGTGTAATTATCGATCGCTTATTAGGACTAGTCACAGCCGGCAAATCCGCTAAAGATGCGGCAATCGTCGCGGATATCTATGAACACACGATGGAAGTCATCCAGCGATCGCAACTTTTAGGTGGCTATCAAGCATTACCTGCCAGCGATATCTTTGCAGTGGAATATTGGGAATTAGAACAAGCCAAACTCAAAAAAAGTGGTTCTGCTCCTGCTTTTACTGGCGAAATCGCCCTAGTTACGGGTGCGGCTTCAGGTATCGGCAAAGCTTGCGTAGATTCGTTACTAAAACGCGGCGCAGCCGTCGTGGGCTTAGATATCAATCCTGAGATTGAGAAGCTTTATGATCGCCCAGATTTTGTCGGTATTACTTGCGATGTCAGTGATGAATCTGCGATCGCTCATGCTCTTGATCAAGCCGTCAAATCCTTTGGTGGGCTTGATATTCTTATTCTCAATGCAGGCATCTTTCCGTCTGGCTGTCGCATTGAGAATCTTGATACTGCCACATGGCAAAAGGTAATGCATATCAATCTCGATGCAAATTTAATTTTGATGCGTGAATGTTATCCATTGCTGAAACTTGCACCCAATGGCGGTCGCGTCGTTGCGATCGGTTCTAAAAACGTTCCTGCCCCTGGTCCTGCGGCGGCGGCATATTCTGCCTCGAAGGCAGCGTTAACTCAACTGATGCGCGTGGCGGCTCTGGAATGGAGTAGCGATCGCATTCGTATCAATACTTTACATCCCAATGCAGTCTTTGATACGGGCATCTGGACAGAGGATGTATTGACATCTCGTGCTCAGAATTATGGATTAACGGTTGAGGAGTATAAAACTAATAATCTACTTAAAGTAGAAGTTACCAGTCGCCATGTTGCCGAACTTGCGGCGGAGATGTGCGGGGCGCTGTTTGCCTGTACGACTGCGGCTCAAGTTCCCATTGATGGCGGTAACGATCGCGTGATTTAACCAAGAAAGACTCGCATTGCGAGTCTTTCTATCATTATGACTAAAGCCGCGAGCTCGTTCACAAAAAAACTATAGTAATTACCGACCAAACGAACCACAAATTTGTTAAAAGTGTTGCTTAGCAACACTTTTAACAAATTTGTGGTTCGGGTTTGAGCGCAAAGCAATATATGACTTAAAGATAACTATATCTTTCTTCTGCAAAGGGTTCGCCGCGATGGTGGTAACCATTACGTTCCCAGAAACCGAGTTGCATTTTATCGAGAAACTCAAGCCCATTTAGCCATTTAGCACTTTTCCAAGCATAAAGGTGGGGAACTACTAGTCGCATGGGACCACCATTATCAATCGGCAGTGGCGCATCAAAAAGCGTATGGGCAAAGAAATTCTCTTCTCTAGCAAAATCTTCCATTGCAATATTTGTCGTATAGCCGCCATAGCAATGTTCCATTAAATGTACAGCTTGAGGATCGACTTCAATATATTTCAAGAAATCTGTAACCTTGATACCCTTCCATTTCACATCGAGCTTTGACCATGTGGTTACACAATGAAAGTCAATTGTAAACTCTGTTTGTGGCATTGACATAAAGTCATCCCATGAGAATATTTTCTCTGTCGCTAATCCCCATACGCGAAATTGCCAATCTTGACGCTGAATTTGGGGCGTATCTCCATAGGTCATGATGGGGAAGCCATTGGTCAGCCTCTGCCCTTTAGGAATACGATCTTGATTTGGCGATCGGGATTGAAATAAACTTCCAAACATAGAAAATTCTCACTGAAAATCAACTGTAAAAATCAACTGCGAATATTATCGCTGTTTTTAGAAAACAAGGTGGTTTCTCGTTGGAAATTTACCCCCTCCTAAGCCTCCCTTTGCCAAGGGGAGGGAGCAAGATTTCTAGTTTTCTTCTTTCCAAGCTACATGGTAAAAATTAGTAACGAACAAATTGCTGGAATTTAAATGACGACAGCTACAAAAATGCTAATCTTAAATAAAGTTATGTTTGGTTTACGATAATGTCCTTGATAGGATTACCAAATATTTTGAACGGTATTCAGTCGCGTACTAGTTGGCAGCAGCGCTGTCAATATTTACTGATTGTCGAAAAATGGGCGGAGATTGTTGGTGAATCAGTTGCAAAACAAACTTGCCCAATTGGGGTATATCAAAAATCTCTACAGGTCGCTGTATCGAATTCAGTTTGGTCACAGGCTCTGACCTTTGAGCGCGTCAGGATTTTAGCAAAAGTAAACGCACTGTTTGGCGTTGCTGGAACTATCGCGATCGCTGATATTCATTTCTCCACCGCAAAATGGGCAACCCAACAACAAACCCTAAAAGAACAAAAGGTTGTTGCCGAAAATCATCCTAGTTATTTACCTGCAGCGATCGCGAATGAATTACCTAATCGTAAACTGAAGCCGAATCTTAAAATCAAATTAGATATTCCTAAAGCCCCCGAAAATGCCAATGAGGCATTCCAACGTTGGCAAGATGTCATGAAGTTGAGAACCCATCAAATGCCCAACTGTCCTCGATGCGATCGCCCTGCTCTCACTGGTGAAATATCTCGCTGGCAGATGTGCCGAGTTTGCGCGATCGAATATTTATTTAATTAATCATGTCAAATCCAGAATTCCTTCAGGCTTGTAATCCTAGCTTTTCTATCTGTTTGCCAAAAGAAGCAAATTACTACATAGATTTGACTGCCGCTAGGGGCGAGAATGTCGTGAAGCGAATGCGGAGAGCGATCGCTTTATCTTCTAACAAACATACTTATCAACTACTTTCAGGACAGATTGGTAGTGGTAAATCAACGGAACTCCTCAGATTAAAATTTGAGCTGGAGCAGCAAGGCTTTGTAGTAATTTATTGTGCGGTTGACCAGTATTTGCAAATCCATGATCTTGGTTTAGCAGAGCTTTGGCTAGTGATTCTGAAGCTAATTTTGCAGCAACTAGAGAGCAAAGGAGATTCAATCTCTCTAACCTATTTGCCGAATGCGATCGCGGAAATTGAAAAATGGATGAGGATAATTCCATCTGTTAATATCTCAACTTCTGGGCAACGCTTACAGAGAATTTTGAAAACCTTGCAAGATAACGATCAAAATCGCCGCCAGTTGCACCGCCATCTGGAATCACGTCTTACCAACCTGCTAATTGTGGCGATCGAAGAAGTAACGGGAGTCGCAGGCGATCGCGTTAAGCAAACAGGGAAAAAAGGATTAGTAATCTTGGTGGATAATCTTGATCGACTATCCATTGAGCAGTCTGATTTATTTTTTGGTAGAGGCGGTAAATATTTACGTCAATTTCAATGCCACACCATCTATACTTTGTCACTGCTAGCGAGTATTCATCTCAGTGAGCAATTTCAGTTAAAGGGTACTGTCCCGATCTTATTGCCAAACTTGCAGTTATGCGATCGCCATGATGTTGTTAATCCTGAAAGTTTATACCTACTGCGTCAAGTTGTTTTAGCAAGGATGTTGCCCAATATTGTCTCTGAGCTGAGGTTAGAGCAAGTTACCGATTGCTTTGATCATCTAGAAACCCTTGATCGACTATGTTTGGCTAGTCATGGTCATCTACCATATTTACTATCCCTACTGCAAGGCTGTTTGCAATTGCAAGATCCGCCGATTCGTCTTGATACTCTCAACCAAGTCTTGGAGAACGATCGCATTACTCGCTTATCCACAATTAGCGATCGCGATCTGCAAGCTTTACAGAAATGTCTGACTAGAGATTATGCGATCACATCCGAAGCCATCAATTTGTGTCGTCGCCTTCTACTCTTTTCACATCATGATCATCAGGGCGACTGGTTTAGTAGCCCCTTTGCAACCAAAAATCCAGACAAGTAGTAAATAAAAAAAAGCTTAAAAGTATCGTAAAACGATGCTTTTAAGCTTTTTTGGGGATTATTTAGGCTGTAAACAATTGCTCAGCTTGTTTGGTGAGACGCTCAAATGTTTCACGCATCTTCAGACCCACAATAATTTGTAACAGACCAGTACCATTATTAGAACCTGGATAATCAGGGTGTTTACGTAATAGCTCAGTCAGTTCTCCGTAGTACTTAGTATCTAGGCTGCTGAGATGACTTTCGATATAGACCATTTCATCAAGGCGATCAAATTGTCCATCGATCTCCAAGATGCTGGCAGGTTGACCAAGCCAGCTATCTGGTCCCGAAAATAGCTTAATACCTGGATAGGAGCAGGTTAGTTTTGTACCGCAGGGAATCCAAGAAATTGTGGAACCTTCATCAAATAGATAAGCTGGCTTCAGACCCTCAACACTGCTGCGTTGAACTAAACGCACACGCAATACTTTACGCTCAGTGTCATTAGGAATAAGATTAGTCGGCAGAATCTGGATAACAACATCAGCATGGGCTTTTTGAGGATCGATATAAGCTTCAAAGTCTGGTCTACGAGATTCGATCGCTTGCATAACATCAGCAAGAGTATGACCCCTCTCAGCCATATCACGCTGAATCTTCCAAGCAATTTTGACTTCGTCACTGAGGTCAAGGTAAATACTGAAATCGAGAAGTGCACGCACTCGCTCGTCATAAATTGGATGCAAGCCCTCGATCACAATTACTTTATTAGGCTCAACCAATTCGGGCGGATCAAGTAAACCTGTTTCATGGTTGTAGATTGGCTTCATGATCGATTTGCCTTCTTTTAGGGCTTTGACTTGCTCGTACATCAAGTCAAAATTATTAGCCCGAGGATCAAGCGCAGTAATTCCCGTTTCTTTACGTTGTTTGCGATCTAGGCAGTGATAGTCATCTAGACAAATCACGGTCATAAATTCTTCGCCGAACAAGTCATTTAATCTGCGTAAAAATGTGGACTTGCCGCAACCAGAGTCTCCTGCAACTCCGATTACAACAACGCGGTTGGGCTTACTGCTCATAATTCTGAACCAATCCTTATAAAAATGTATTTATTATTACTTCTTTCCCAACCTCCAATCTACCAAAACAGTGATCTCCATACAAGTTTAATTTTGATTTGATTTTAATAATTGCTGTTGTTTGTGAATTTAAAGCAAAAATAACAAGTAAATTATGATCCTTAGCTTCATTAACGGTGGAAGACTTAATTATTTACAGGATGGTTTAGGGAAACCTAACCCATCCATTAGGTGAAAATTATCGATTAAGTGATCGCTACTAGGTAATTCTGAAACTTTAGTGATCGCAGTCTATAGAGACGTAAAAACCGTAATATCGCCATATTTCTGTGAGCCTGAGTGCAGGTCATAATAAAATTATATTTTTATGTCAGCGCATTTACGAACTAACTAATGACCTTACAAACAGACATTGACAGCGCCGCCGCTCAGCTTAAGGGCAAAACACCTCAAGAAGTACTCACATGGGCGCTCGGTAACTATGACAAGATCTCGCTAGCTTCAAGTTTTGGAGCCGAAGATGTCGCCTTGATCGATATGATCGCCAAAATCAAGCCCGATGCCGATGTGTTCACCCTTGATACAGGTCGATTGAATGCAGAAACCTATGAAGTAATTGCCAAAGTACAACAAAAATATCCACAACTACAACTGCGCATCATGTTCCCTCAAGCCGAAGCAGTGGAACAGATGGTCAGCGATAAGGGCATTAATCTGTTCTATGACAGCGTTGAAAATCGCAAGCAATGCTGCTTCATTCGCAAAGTAGAGCCACTTGGTCGGGCTACTAAGGGTCTAAATGCTTGGATTACAGGGCTACGCCGCGATCAGACTGCAAATCGTTCCACAATGGAAACCGTTGAACTAGATGGCGATCGCAATATTGCCAAGATTAATCCTTTAATCGATTGGACAAATGAGCAGGTTTGGGAATACATTCATGCCAATGGCGTTCCCTACAATGCGCTCCATGATCAAAACTTTCCTAGTATTGGCTGTGCACCATGCACGAGAGCTGTCGAAGCAGGAGAAGATCTGCGTGCTGGCCGTTGGTGGTGGGAAATGAGCAATCAAGAATGTGGATTGCACGTCACCAGTGACGGTCGATTGGTTCGCGCCAAAGGCGAATAAATGACAAAGGCTCGCTTTGCGAGCCTTTAAAAACCCAGAGATTGTAGATGCGTTACAAAGCAACGCTTCTACAATCTCTGGGTTTTGGAGATAGCGATATTGTTTGCAAGAATATATAAAGTGATGAACATGGCTAATGTAATGCAATATCGCGATTGGTACTTTCGAGGATGGCGATCGCGTTATGGGTTTCGCCGATCGCAGAATGTTGAGCACTCTAAGCCCCCGATTCTGTTAATTCATGGATTTGGCGCAGCAATCGATCACTGGCGCGGCAATATTCCAGCTTTAGCAGAAAATCATACGGTCTATGCGATCGATCTGTTAGGATTTGGTAATTCTGAAAAACCACCAACTCGCTATTCGATCCATCTGTGGGTAGAGCAAGTTTTTCAGTTTTGGCAGAAGTTTATTAAAGTGCCAATGGTGATTATTGGGAACTCGATTGGTTCTCTTGTTGCCGCGATCGCCGCTAGCTATCATCCCGAAATTGCTTCAAGCGTAGTCGTGATTAGCTTGCCTGATATCGCCGCTTTTAACGACATGGTTCCTAAAGCACTGCAACCAATTGAGCGCACGGTCAAAGCGATTGTGTCCGCAGTACTTGTTAAGCCTCTATTCCATTTAATCCGTCAGCCCTTCACAATCCGTTTAGTTCTCAAAGGAATTGTCTATTGCGATCGTCGTCGCGTTGATAAGGAACTAGTAGAAATCATTGCTGAACCCGCACGCGATCGCCAAGCGGCTGAAGCTTTTCTTAGGCTTAATCGCAGTATCAGTCAACCCAACTATTCACCAAGTTTGACTCAAGCCCTTGAGCAATTGCAAGCGCCTCTATTGATCTTGTGGGGAAGTAGCGATCGCTTAATTCCTCCGTCGGAAGGTAAGCGATTAGTGAAGTATGCACCCAATGCCACATTAATGTATTTGGAAGGAATGGGACATTGTGCTCACGACGATAACCCTGAGCGGGTCAATTATGAAATTCTAACTTGGCTAGCTTAAAAAACAAGACTATGGCAAGTCTCCTCCCAGAGGATACTCGGGACTGTGTGACTTGGCGAGAGCTCTTGACAGTATTAGCTAAATGTATCCCTAAAAATCGTCTCAGAGTATAAAAGCTTATTTATTATCCCCAACGCAATACCGCTGAACCCCAGCTTAAACCTGCGCCAAAACCAGCGATCGCAATTAAATGTTCGGGTTGAATTTTGCCTGCTTGTACCCACTCATTAAGTGCGATCGGGATTGAGGCGGCAGAAGTATTGCCGTACTTGCCCATATTACTAACCGCCTTAGCAGGATCGATACCAAAACGATTAACTACTGCGTCAATGATCCGTTGATTTGCTTGATGCAAAATTAGCCAATCTAGATCATGGACTTCTAAATGAGCATAGTGCAAAGATTTTTCGATCACTTCTGGAACGCGCCGCACTGCAAATCGATAGACTTCTTGACCATTCATACTGATCGATTCAAAGGTACTCCGACCAGAATAATTGATATTAAGTAAATCATTGCCCTTGCCATCACTACGCATCTCAAAGCCTAAAAGATTGTCTTGAGGCTTACTTTCGCTACTGGCTTGCAAAACTATAGCTCCCGCACCATCGCCAAACAAAATACATGTGCGCCGATCTTGCCAATCGACCCAGCGCGAGAGCACATCAGCACCGATCAGCAAAACATTTTTGTAAACCCCTGTACGAATATATTGCGATGCAGTAACCACACCAAACACAAAGCCAGAACATGCTGCAACCAGATCAAAAGCAACGGCTCTTTCTGCACCTATGATTTTTTGAACTCTTCCTGCTGTCCCAAACAAATCATCGCTAGTCGATGTGGACAAAATAATTAGATCAATATCTTCTGGTGTCAAGCCAGCGGTAGCGATCGCCTGTTGTCCTGCTCGAGCAGCCAGATTTGCTACTGAATCATTTTCGCCATCGGCAATGTGACGCTCTCTAATGCCTGTGCGAGATGCAATCCACTCGTCAGTAGTATCCACCATCTGCGCGAGATCATGATTAGTCAGTACGCGATCGGGAACGGCAGAACCGCTACCAATAAAACGCACTCCGACGAGAGAAGATTCAGTATTAGTCATTGGCTGTGTTTGATCAGAATAGCTGGATAAAGAGTGTTACAGCGCTTTGCGCTGAATTAAAACCTAATCGTAAAAATAAGCTAAGTTGGCGGATCATCGGGTGTGTCATCGATCGCAGGTACAGGGAATTTAGGCTTGATTTGACCACGAATACGCTCAAGCACTTCATTATCGACAGCATCTTTAGCAACACGGATGGCATTACGAATACTCACAGCGTTAGAGCTACCGTGGCTAATCACACAAATCCCAGCTACACCTAGTAATAAAGCCCCACCATACTCATCGGCATCAATGCGCTCTTTCACTTTTTTTAGATTTGGTTTCAAGATTAATGCGCCTAGCTTGCCTCGCCAACCCTTAGGTAACTCTTCCTTGAGGATTTGCATGACTGCATTACCAACACCTTCAGCGAATTTGAGCACAATATTGCCTGCAAAGCCATCACAGACGATCACATCAAACTGCCCTTTAAGAATGTCGCGCCCTTCGGCATTGCCCGCGAAGGTAATTTGGGGATTGTCTTGTAAAGCCTGATGAACGCGAATCGCTAGTTCGTTACCTTTACAAGCTTCTTCACCAATATTCAGCAAGCCAACTTTTGGCTCTTTAATACCGATCGCATATTGACTATAGAGCGAACCCATGATGGCAAACTGCTCTAAAAATTTGGGGCGACAGTCCACATTTGCGCCGACATCAAGCAAAAGTACTGGCTTATGTGCAACCTGCGTGGGGAACAATGCACCGATCGCAGGTCGATCTACCCCTGGTAATCGTCCTAAGCGTAGTAATGCCGCCGCCATCGCTGCCCCAGAATGTCCGGCTGAAATCACTGCATCAGCTTGCTTGCGCTTAACTAAGTTCATCGCCACGGCGATCGAGGAATTAGGTTTGCGGCGCAACCCCTCAAGAGGCTCATCATCCATTTCGATGATCCCTTCCGATGGCACGATCTCAAGGCGATCGCTTTCTTGATAATTATGTTGCTTGAAGTAATTCGCGAGAATGTCGCGATCACCTACTAACGCTATATCCACACCCAATTGGGTTTGAGCTAATATTGCTCCTTCGATTATCTCGCGTGGGGCAAAATCTCCACCCATCGCATCTACTGCAATTCTCACTATTTGCGATCCTGTCTGAGTTTTATAACTAAAACTGTAAAGAATTTTATTTAACCTTGCAAAAATTTTAACAGTTCAAGTCACCTCAACTATCGGCAATCTCAAAAAAGCCATAAAGATGAGGATTGTTAAGGGAACCATTAAGTACTTGTGCAAATTACAAAACCCATAAAGTTGCGCCCCGCAGGGGTGCAACTTTATGGGTTTTGGTTTGAAATTAATTATGCCCATCTACTTATTTTTATGGTGATGGAACAACGGCTCTACTAGCTTCGCGATCAAGTGGCAAAATCAAAGGCGTGTTTTGACCACTGCCGAGAATTACAATTTTAGAATTTGGAGATAGAGATAATTTTTCCGTTGCCTCGATCGCACGTAATTGGAGCACCGCAGGTGTAAGCCCCTCAGCTAGAATTTTTTGAGCGTCCGCACTGCCCTTTGCCTCTATGCGTTTGCGATCAGCTTCTTGCTTTTCTTTTTCTAAGACAAATTTCATTTGGAGATTTTCCTGTTCGGCTTTGAGCCTTTGCTGGATCGCAGCCTGCAAAGTTTCAGGAACTTTCACGTTTCGCAACAGAGCTTCGTCGACGATAAAGCCAATGGGTGCGAGTTGCGATCGCAATTTTTCGGCAAGTTTTAAACTTACTTCTTCGCGTTTAGTAGCATAAACCTCTTCGGCGGTATATCCAGAAATAATTTCCCTTGAAATTGATCGAAATCTAGAAACCACAATTTCTCTTTCTTCAGTACCAATATTTAGATAAATACTTGCAGCCTTTGCAGGATCGATGCGATATTGAATGCTGACATCAATTCCTAGTGCTAAGCCTTCCTTTGAGGTTGCGCCAATCTCTTCTTTGAGATCGCGTAATCGGACTGAAAATTGCACCACATCCGCAAAAGGATTAATGGCGTGAATACCTGCGGGTAAGCTGCGATCGCTGACTTTGCCCTGAAAATCTTCTACACCAACATTCCCCGCAGGAATGACGATGATCAATCGGCTCAGGGCATTTATCGTTGCTAACAGCGCAATCAATCCCGAAACCGATTGGATGACTAATTGAGCAATGCGATTGTCAACTAGCTTTTTGTTACTAAAAAATACAGCTATTGAGACTAATGAGGCGATCGCTGAAACAATAAACGACATTTTTATACCCCTAGATTACCAGAATTAAAAATTTGGGCTGCGGTTAATATTAGTTGTGGAAAAGCGATTGAAATCAAGCGATCGCTGCCGCGAAACTGTCGTACTTCGTATTCTCCATCCACGAGCTGATAAATTGACAAAGTTGGCTGTTTCGGAAAGCCGATATAGCGCCTTCCACCTAAGCCCAAGTAATCAATAATCCAATATTCAGGAATATTTAAGGCTTCATAATCCCGTAATTTCGTCAAATAATCATCCTGCCAATTAGTACTGACAACCTCAATGATTAGACGAATAGATTTGCCATTAGTAACTGTGGAACGTTTTTTCCATATAGGTTCTGACTCTATACTAGATTGATTTAACACAATCACATCAGGAATGTAGCCTGACTTATAAGAGTCTATTGGTTTCACAAATGCTTGGCGAGGAATAAAACAATTCATCGAGTGGAGATCAATTTCTACAGACAACTTTGAGGCAGTGAAGCCACCTACTTGTTCATGGGTTCCCGTTGGCTGCATTTCGACAATTGCTCCATCATAAAGTTCATAACGACCATAGCCATCTGGATACCAATCCAGAAACTCGTCAAAGGTAACTTCTCTAGCCGCAGATTGAAACATAAACATCTCCGCATTTGGTATTTATACTCTAAGGATAGGCGGCGCAAAGCGCCGCCTATCCTTTGTTTAATCAACGAAATGGCATCGAGTAGAGTAAACCGCCTTTCTTCCATGTGCGATTTAACCCGCGTGGAATATCTAGGGGGGCAAGATTACGATTGTAGATATCACTGTAATTTCCCACTTGCTTAAGAATCTGGGTTGTCCAATCTGGTGCTAGCCCAAGCTCAATACCTAGGGAATCCGATGTACCGAGAAATCTGGAAACTTCAGGATTTTTCGTTTCTTTAAAAATCTGGTAATTATCCATATTAATGCCCAATTCTTCGGCATAAAAAGTGGCATAAATTATCCAAGTCACGACATCCCGCCAGCGATCATCATTACCAACTAGAGCTGGACTGAGGGGCTCCCTTGATAAGCTGAGATCGAGGATTTTGTGATCAGCTGGACGCGGTAGTTTACTTCTCCATGACGCAAGTTGCGATTTCTCTGAAGAAATCCCATCACATTCGCCTTTTGTATAAGCACTCAAGACTCCATCAAGATCGGGCAGAATGATCGGCTCGATCGCAATGTTTGCTTCTTTGAATGTAGATTCCAAATTTGTAGCGTTGATTCCAGTTTCTACACAGATTTTTTTATTCTCTAACTCTTTGAGAGCGATCGCAAATTCTTCACTAGTGTTGGTGGCTTCACTATTTTTTGAGGATTCACTGTTTTTTGGTGTTTGTTTATCTGATTTACTGTCTTTTTCAGATTGACTCTCTGGGCTACTAGTGGGGCTACTAATAGGGCTAGGAGAAGCTGATGGTGAAACTGTAGGACTTGCACTGGGAGAACTGGGACTAGATGCGCTGGGGCTAGGAGAACTACTTGTGGGCTTTGCCCCAATCCTTAGCATTACTCCCTGCCCATCAAAAAAAGTTGTGGGCGCAAAGGAAATATTGGAGGTGACATCACGGGTTAATGTGCGTGAGGTGTTGCGCATCAAGATATCAACATCCCCATTTTGGATGGCGGTAAAGCGATCTTTGGCTAGCAATGGCTTAAACTCAACTGCCGTAGCATCTCCTAAGACCGCAGCAGCGATCGCACGGCAATAGTCAACATCTAAGCCACTCCATACGCCTTTGTCATCAACATAGCTAAATCCTGATAGCTTGCCATTCACGCCACAAATTAGCTTGCCGCGAGCTTTTACCCGTTCTAAAACTCCCTCTGGATCTTTGCTTTTAGTCACTGTCTGCGCAGTTGGTGAGGCAGTAGCCGTAGGTGAGGCAGTGGGGCTTGGCGCTGATTTCTCCTGGCATCCTGATAGTAATGCGATCGTTAGGCTTGCTAAAAGACACCATTGTCGCAGTGGTGTCTTTTTAGAATAGTTTTGGGCTTTACGTTTCAGGAGTGCAGCAATGTTGGGTAAATGCTTGGGCATTAAGCTCATGGGATTACTAATTTCTATCGCGATCAATCTATGATCTATATTTGCAGCTTACATCGATTCCATCAAATTTAGAACAAATCAAAACTAAAAAGACGAGAGGCAACGCTTTGCGCCGTCTCTCATCTTTTAAATCGAGAGGTAACCCACAAGTTCCTCAAGCTGGCGATCGCCGCCTGAGCGATCTAGAAAATCATTAGCTATATCCACAAGATTTGCTATAGAAGTTTTAAATTTACCTAAGGTAAATTTAAAAACTAAAAACCATACTAGAGTTTGTTTTCTAGTTTTCCAATGAGCACTAGCCTATTGGAAAAACCAATTTTCAAAATGAGAATTGCTGTGGTTTTTCTTTAGATTTAGGAACTATTGACTGATAGAGATTATATTTATCCTTACGACCTTCCATTTGTTTTATAGCAATGAAAGTTTTGCTTAGGACATAAAAACCAAATAAATGAAGGCGGAGCTTTGCTCCGCCTTCATTTATTTGGTTTTTGAATTGTCCTATCTATCTCTTACGTTGCTATAGCACCAAAATAAATTTGGCTCAAAATTCTCAAAATATTAATATGGAAAATCCTGCCATTAACGACCATCAGCTTCATCCTCTGATCTCTCAAAGATGGAGTCCTCGAGCCTTTGATAGCAAACTTGTTGAAAAAGATAAACTTGCGCAGTTATTTGAAGCGGCAAGATGGTCTTCTTCTTGCTTTAATGATCAACCTTGGACATTTATTGTGGTAACCAAAGATGACACAGTAAACTATCAGAAACTACTTGATTGTTTGGTTCCTGCCAATGTTATATGGGCGCAGGTTGCGCCAGTGTTGGGTTTAGTGATTGCCCAAAAGAACTTTAAGCACAATGGTAAACCTAATGCTTGGGCAGAGTATGACGCTGGGCAGGCTACCGCAACTTTAGTATTGCAGGCTACGGCTTTAAATCTGGTCGCGCACCAAATGGGTGGATTTGATCCTGCTAAAGCGATCGCTACTTTTAATATTCCTGAAACGGCGAGACCTGTAGCAGCGATCGCGATCGGTTATGCAGGAGAAACTAGTAATTTGCCTACTGAGTTACAAGAGCGTGAAACTGCTCCTCGTAATCGCCATCCCCTTTCCAGCTTTGTTTTTACAGGTGAATGGGGTAGTTCTGCACCGTTTGTATAGTTTTATATCAAAACACAAAATGGCTATGCCATTTTGTGTTTTGGTATAAAAAAAGAATTAGAGAGTGCACTTCGTGCACTCTCTAATTCTTTTTTTATACTAAGCCTGCTTGAGCTAAGCCCAAAATTAGACCTGCTCCAAGAAGATGACCAAAACTAGTAACAGCTAGCAATTCTGCCAAGCCAAAACCTGCAAATAAACCAGGTAATTCTACAGGCAAGCTAGGACCAACACCCTTGACTTGAATGCCATAGCGAGCAACGACTAACGCAAATGCATTAGCAGTTATCATTATCAAAGCAACACTTGGCGACCAAATAGGAGTAGCGGGAACTGAGGCAAGTAAGTTAAAAGCTAGATTTGTCATAAATTTGTATTCCTAAGTCTAATTACCTATAAAAAATTTTAATTTCCATAATCCTAAGAGGTATCCAGACATCAAAAAATTCTTCTTAAGCTAAATTCATTAAACTTAGTAATCGTTTACAGTCAACAAAGAACAAATTCACTAGGAATGAAAATTAATTAACTTGTGCAATTAAAATCAAAATTTGTTGGGGGTGGGCGAAGCCCACCCCCAACAAATTTTGATTTTAATTAATTTTCATTCCTAAGTGAATTTATTCTTTGAGAAATTTTAGATTTCTTCTAAGACTTTGAAGCGCACATGATTTAGAGCTAGCTCGCCAATGGAATAGGGCTGAGGCTGAATCGTCTCAAAAAAGATGCCTTTGCCAATTTCCACATGATACCAAGGTAACCCCATAAACCATCGAGTAGGATAGGGACGATAGCCAGTATCATCTGGATTAGATTCCATTGGTAACCATCCAATACTAGGAATATAGAACTCAATCCAAACGTGATTGTAATATTGATGTAGAGGAATGTTCATCATCAATTCTCCATCATGGGGACATTTATAGCGTCCGACCGTGCGACAAGCAATTCCATTTAAGCGAGTTAATGCTAATAATAAACCGACATATTCACCACAAGAGCCTGTGCCTCTTACTAAAACTTCTTCTGGTGCAGCGATGTAAGGTGTGACACGGTATGAGAGCTTGTCATAAACATAATCTCGAATCAACAGCATCTTCCGCAAAATATTTGTTTCGTTACCCACAGCTTCCTTCGCGGCGGATTGAATGATCGGATGATCCATGCTTAATCCATCATCATCAACGAGATAAAGTTTCTGCATTTCGGGAGATAGTTCAGGAACAAATTCTACTTCACTATCTTTAAGTTCATATTTGATTCCACGAAGTTCTAACGTTGCTTTCCAGCCAAACATTCTCGATTCTTCTGGCTTTAAGTTTCCTAGCTTGAAAGCAGCTACTCTCTGACCATCGACAATTTCCTCTTCAAAGGGAATGCCAATTGGCTCGATCGCTAATAACTTCTGGCGATAGGTATCAGTGGGATAGGCAACTCGCCATGTGAGGTTATAGACTGAAGTTGGTTCTTCAGAGGAGAGTTCTTCGAGATAGATCATCTCCACTTTGTAACCAGTGGTAAGTGTGTAGTTTAACTTTTCATCTTGGCATTGATTAAACTTGAGACGATGAATAAAAGTCTTTTCGCGGGCGGAGACTGAAAATGGTTCATCCAAATCATTAGGATTGTCGCGAATATAGTTTTCGTCACCTGAATAAACAACATATAAATCATTGCCCAAAAATCCTAGTCCCATAGGATTGGGGAATGGAGTCAAACCCCGATGTACTACTTCACCTGTTTTGGCATTAAGTCGATAAACTGTCTCCTCGGTGCGATCGCTAACCCACAATTCTTCACCGACTAACGTCAACGCCTCAAATCCTGCCCCAGGAGCATCCATAATTCGGAGCAAGGTGCGTGTGGCGCGTCCGAATACAAAAATTTTGCCGACTTCACTAGAACTCACATATACACCACCATCAGAGACTGCGATGCCATCGATTTTGTTGGGTAGCTCCATAAATGGTTGCAGATCAAAATCAACCATATTGCAGTAATAAATGCCATTGTCCTTAGTAATCCACAGAGTCTCCCCTGCGATCGCTAGGCCTGTCGCGTCTCGAAACTGCAATGCGGTGTAATTATTCAGCACCGTTGCACCTTCAGAGAGGGGATCAATTTTGAGTAGATGCCCTTGATAGGAATCTACACAAAGTGCGTAGGGTTTGCCATTATCTACATCAGTACTTACATCGGTTTGCCACACTAAACCATGAAGGTTATAAGCGCCAATGGGATAAATCGTGCTTGGTAAGCTAGGCATAGGGTATTTAGGCGGGTGTATGGGCGGATAAATTTAGAAAAGCTTTAGTCTTTCTACAAATTCTGATCTGACTTCAAAAGCAACATTAGTTCCGTAGCGAAGACAACAGTTGTGATATCTGGATAAGTATATTGCGTTCTCTGATACTACGGGGCAAAGCACTGTAGATTGGACTACTTCATTAGTTGTGAACGGCTAAGCCGAGTAAACCAACGAAATGTTCGATCACAGCCACAAGAAGAGTCGCAGGGCGAAGCCCCACAATAGGTTTATATTCTTATTTGTGGCGGGGTTGAAAACAAATTTCTGTAATTATTCACTGCGAAAGGATTATGTTACTTTGGTTTGCTGGGGCGGTTACTAAATACTTTCATATCTCGAGCGTTCTAGCCTTTTATAATTAATCTGGATGCAAATAATTTTTCATGGTTGGCTGTGTCAACTATATAAAAACTATCTGGGTTTTAATTTGCGGTAAAGCGCTGTAAACATATTTTCTTTACATTACATTTTTTTGGACAGTAAATGAGGCAATACTCTCTACCCACAATTGTTTCTTATCTGGTCGGTCCGACGCTGATTATCGTCAGTCATGTCGGCTCGCTACTTGTTTTAACAACTGGTTTATCATGGGGGGCGATCGCATGGATCATTACATTATATTTAATTCGGATGCTTGCCACGACTGGCATTTATCATCGATTACTTACTCACAAAAGTTATCAAACCCCTGCGCCACTATTATGGATTGGTAGTATTGTCGCAGCATCGGCGGGACAGATGGGGCCAAGTTGGTGGAAAGCGCACCACCTGATCCATCACCAATATGTTGAAAGCGATCGCGATCCACATTCTCCCTATACGCCATTTTTGGGAATCAAAGGATTTTATTGGGCTCAAGGAGGCTGGCTATTATCTTCCCGTTTCTTTCCAGATAAATTACCCCTTGATGTTGAAAGCGATCTGGTTTTAAAAGTGGTTGACCGTTTACATTTCATCCCCCTAGTAGCACTTGGGGCAATTTCATACTATTTTGGGGGCTTGGAATATCTCGGTGCATTTTTTCTCAGTACGACATTGCTATTTCACGGTGTCCAGACTGTAAACTCGCTCAGTCATATTGTGGGGGATCAACCATTTATTACTGACGACCATAGCCGCAACAGTGGATTAGTGGCGTTTCTTACTCTAGGAGAAGGTTGGCACAATCTGCATCATGCTTTTCAGTCATCTTGTCGGCACGGTATCACCATTCGCGATGGTGAGGTTGTCTATCTGCCAGATCCCACTTTTGGCTTTATCAAAATGCTTGAGTTTCTAAAGTTAGCGTCAAAGCTGAGATTACCTAACGAAAAGGATTTGCTGGCAAAAGCCAAAAAGCAAGATTTTCAGAACTTAGAATTAGCGCTCGCTTCAAAAAAAACAAATTTTTAATCTATTATAGCAACGTAAGAGATAGATAGGACAATTCAAAACCCAAAAGATGGCAGAGCGAAGCTCTGCCATCTTTTGGGTTTTATGTCCTAAGCAAAGCTTACATTGCTATATTAACTGATGTTACGTGGAAGGAAGATAGCCCTCACCCCCCAGCCCCCTCTCCCAGAGAGGAGAGGGGGAGCAAAATCCAGAAAACTCTTGTCCCCCTCTCCCAAAGGGAGAGGGGCTAGGGGTGAGGGTATTAGAAACTTCCACGTAACATCAGCTATTAAGATGGAATTGCACTGTATGCAAAAAAGGAAGCATCGCTTAGCGATGCTTCCTTTTTTGCATACAAAATTTATGTAACTCAACGTAACCCCACATTAACTTAGGTAAATTCTTCGCTATTAAAAACCTAAAAGTTGGCTATACTACATCCCAAGTTCTTAACTTAGAGTATCTTTGGCAAACTGCTACATCAAAATTAAAGTAGTTCTCAAGTTGAGCTTTTTCATGATTTCTTGTCTGAGCAATCTTCTAGATATTAAGAGGAACCAACATGACTTCTACGAATTTATTCCCAAATATTCAGTCTCAGAACCCTCTTGTGGGAGATGACACATTCAAAAGTCTGATCGCATATAAAGCCACAAGATTAATGGCTGGAGCTTT
>Ga0209990_10000576_pt1 | contig 35849 bp, 45 predicted proteins | sample NOAtaG_6_FD_187304 | JGI IMG/M metagenome (GOLD analysis project Ga0209990, IMG submission 187304) | Freshwater lake microbial communities from Lake Erie, under a cyanobacterial bloom - NOAA_Erie_Diel5S_2200h metaG (SPAdes) (version 2) | ecosystem: Environmental > Aquatic > Freshwater > Lake ...
CGCAGGTCGCCCTCCTCCAGGCTCCGGTCGATGACCTCGTTGAGCACCCCTGACAGGCGCTCGAAGGCCTTGCCAGAGTGCCGCATCGACAGACGCACGAGGCGCTGCGCGTCGCGCTCGTACTTGGCGAACGTCTGCAGCGAGCAGCCGAGCTCCTTCAGAGTAGCGTCACGCGAGGCCGAATCCCACTGCCCGGCGTACATGAGCTTGGCGATGGTCTCCGCCGCAACCTCGGCAGCCGACACGACCTTCGGCACGAGCGGCCGATCGAGCGCGCCGATCTTGGCCTTCGTCGCTGCCACGCTCTGCGCAATAGCCTTTTTCCTGGCCATTACACGACATCCAGTTTGCCGCGCTTATACGCCGCAAGGAGGCGTCTTCCCTTCGCGGCCAGGGCGAGCATCGATCCGGACGACTTCGGCACGTTCTCACCCCAAGCACGGGCCGACAATGCCATCCTCGTGGGCTGACCGTTCGGCTTGACCGCACCACCCGACGGGTTCGAGAACATGCGGACGAGGAACGACCCCTTGCGGCGGAGCTTCTCTGGGGTGTTGGCCGGGCCCTTCACGCCTGGCTTGAGCTTTGAGCCGGTGGCTCGGTTGTACGCGATGCGGCCGAGTTGCGACAGGCCACCCATCGGGTTCTTGTGCGCGGCCCTGAGGCTGAACGCTTTCTTCAGTGCTCCCATGTTGATGTCTCCAGTGGTTTCATGCATACCATGATGGCGGTCGCGATTCCCTCCAACGTCTCGACCTAGTCGGGCTCACCTGCCGCCGCGGGTGGGCTCGGCGCCTTTCGGGGCGACGATGTGAGAGATGCCGGCGAACATGCGCCTAGCGAACTGCTCGCCGTACGAGGTCGCGGCATCGGCGCGGCCGAAGCCGGCGGTGATGATGGTCGACAGCGCGTTCTCCTCGCGGTGGCGGATGACGCGGTAGAGATCCCCGGCCTCGTCCTTCTGGCCGATTACGTCGTCGAGGATCACGAGGCGCTTCGTGCGTGCCTTCGACAGGAGCTCGGGCTCGTCGCCGAGCTTGGCAAAGCGGCGTGCTGCGCACACGTCGTCGGCGTGCACGAACATCGGTCGCTCGAACCGGCGCTCGCCGAGGTGCAGCGCCATGGCAAGCGGCAGGGTCAGCGCGAGCGTGGTCTTGCCTGCGCCCGTCGGGCCGATGAGGACGACGAACGGGGTGCGTCCGTCGCGGACGAGCAGGTGCTCGATGAGCGGCAGCATCGAGCCGGGGACGCCCTTGGCCAGCACCGACGAGACGATGGGGCGATAGCGTTCGGGCAGGTACTTGGCGCCCTGGCTTTCGAGCAGGCCGTCGAGCGTGACGGGCGGAGGCGTAGCGGGCTGCGTCGTCGACTGCGCCATGGCGGCGAGCGAGGCCTGCATGGTCGCGGCGATCATGGTCGCAAGCGGGTCATCCGAAATCGAATCGTGGCTCATCTTTCTGTTCTCCCAGCCAGTAGACCCTGGCTGCTTCGGGATCGGTGGGGATCTCTCGGGGGTGCGGCTGCCGCAGGTGGTTCCCGGTGTTCACGGGCCGCTTCGCGACGCGGTCCCCGGCGTAGTCGTTCATCATCCAGTGCAGCGTCAGGCTCTTGCCGAGCCCGTGCCTGCGTCTCACGGCGTCCGTCATGGTCTCGCCCGCTGCAGCGATGGCATCGGCGAAGGCGGCGGCTCGCGTCTCGTTGGCCATGCCTGTCACGCAGGACGGGGAACCGGTGACAGCCGTGACGGCAGCGTTGAACTCTGCGAGGGCGAGCTTCCCCTTGGACGGCTGGCGTGGCTTGCGCGTAGGACGCGCAACATCCTTCTCCTCTTCTCTTGTCTTCTCTTCTCTACTCTTCTCTTCTCTTCTCTGTGCGTGAGCGTCACGTGTGTCAGTCGTGAGCGTAACGTGAGGCTCACGTGAGAGATTCTCTGGAGTCTTGGTTTTTGTGCGGCTTTGCCTCTCGCGGTCACTCAACAGTCTTGGGCAGAGCGATCGCAGATTTGTTTGAACGCCACGACGTTCGAGGTCGGAAAGTTCGTCATCGCTGAAGCCAGGCAGCACGTCGAGTTCGCGTGCAAGCTGGTGCTCGCGAGCCTCGATGACACGGGTGCGCAGCGCGGCTGGCAGCCGGACGATGGCCTTGAGTTCGAAGACGGTGCACTGAAACCACGGGATCATCGGTCGCCTGTTCTTCCACCTGGAATGCGGCAAGGCACTCGACAGGTGGAGGGGTCCACGCTATCCTGCTTCTTGCCTGTCTGGTTGTCGCCCTCGGAGTCTTGCCGGACTTCGGGGGCAAGTTCTTTGTGCCACGGGTGGACGCGGTGCGCAATCAGTTCGGCGGGCCCGCGGACTCCCGCGTGTCGACGGGGATGAGGTCCGGCAGTGGCGCGTCGCCGGGCTCGTGCAGCGTACCGAAGGCCTCGCGCAGGGACTCCAGTGCGGCGAAGAGCGCGTCGTTCGTGGTGTGGAAGGACGTGACGCTCTCGCCCACGGTGAGGCCTTCCTGGTGGCACTGCCACCCGTCGTCGTCGCGGATGTAGGTCTGAGCAGCCTCGCGGCCAGAGTCGTGCGTGACGACGAGGTGGATTTGGATCGGGCGCTGCGGCATAATGGGGTGGTTCCTATGAATGGTTCATGGGTTGGAACGCCGGGCCCCGTCTAACGTGAGCGGGAACCCGGCGTTTCGTAATCTCAGCGCGTCGAGGCGCACATCCAGATGCAGTTGTACGAGAGGTCGTTCTCGCACACGCACAGGGGCGCTTGCCCATACGGGCAGAAGGGAGGGTAGCCGAGGCAGCGGCTACGCTGCATGGGCTCGGCCTCGGATGCGGGTGCCGACGTGGCAGAGAGGGCGACGAGGGCGATGGCGATGAGGATGCGCATGGTGGTCTCCTTCAGAACGGGAAGTCGGGGTCGGTGGTGGGGGCAGCGGCGGGGCCGTCGAGCTCGAAGTCGGGGATGGGGCGCGGGGTGGGGCCACCGTTCTTGCGATGGCGAGCAGCCCAGCCACGGGCGCGGGCGGCGTCCTTTGCAGACCAGTCGGCGTACTTCGCCTTGACGGGGTCGGCGGCCTGCTTCTTGGCGAAGGCGTCGAGCATCTTGGCATGGAGGTCGAGGTACTCGGCGGGGCAGTCGCTGAAGTTCCAGCCCGTGTAGTCCGGGCCGGTCCAGTCCTTGGCCATGATGCGCACGGCGGGGTTGCCGTACTTGCCATCGAGATCCGAGTCATCGACGCTCTTCTGGGAGTACGTCGTGGTCCCGGTGGGCATGGCCTTCATCATCTTGAGGAGTTCGTCGAGCTTCTGCTCGATGCGGCGGAGGGTATCGTCACTCATGGTTTTCTCACTTTCTCAGGGCACCCCACAGCGGGGCAGAAGAAGCATTGCTTGCCGGGCACGGGGTCCGGCAGTGCGCCAGCGTTGACGCGGTTTTGGAAGAGCGACACCAGCTGTCCGGCGTGCACGTGCAGGTCGAAGCTGTCGAGCATGACGCTCTCGGCCTTGAGCTTGCCGGTGTCGAGGTTCACGTAGACGGCGGTCGCCTTCACGTGGTTCACGTGCTCGGCCTCGGCGACCATAAGCGCCAGGCTCTTCAGCTGGGCGAGGTGCTCGTCGCTGCGGCGGCCGGTCTTCCAGTCGATGACGTGGGCTGCGCCCTTGCCGAGGATGACGACGTCGGCGGTGCCGAAGAAGCTGGCGTCCCCGTGCGGGTAGCTGCGGTGGTCGGCGCGGGGCAGGCGGGTCGAGACCATGCGGTCGCGCCAATGCGGCTCGCGCTTGCCGGGGGTGTGGACGTAGCCGCCGAGGGGCTTGAGCTCGTAGGCCTGCTCGGTCAGGATCTCCTCGCCGTCGGTCACCTGCTCGGCGAACCAGGCGAGGGTCGAGCGAAGGGCGGGCTCGAACGAGGCGTCGAGCTCGTCGAGGGCCACCCATTCCCGGGCCAGGATGGGCTTCTCCACGAGGGCGTGGAAGCGGGTGCCGACCTTGGCCGCGGGCCCGGCTTCACGTTCCTCCCACGGGAGTCTCGCCGCCAGGTTGCACGTCAGGACCAGGTGCGTCCGGCTGGCGGAGAGCACGGGCATCGGTTGGGTCGTCTTCGGGATCGTCTCGCTCATCGTGGTACCTGTACTTGAGGGGGCCGTCGTATGGTTCGGCAGCGTCGAAGCATTGATTGAAGAACACCCGGTTTTCCCGCAGGTGCTCAATGATGGACGGCGGGATCATCTCGAAGGCCCAGTAGATGCGGGCCCGGTACGGGCGCTTGACGTCGAGGGCCTGCAGCACATCGGCTACGTACTGCGGCGAGGCCTTGGCCAGGCCGCGCTCGACCATGGCCACGTAGGCAGCCGACACGCCGACGCGTGCGGCGAGGGTGCGCTGGCTGAGCCCAGCCTTCGTCCGCAGGTCGCGGAGTCGGATGGGCCCGGCCATGTTGCCGCGGGGCTCGCGGCCGTGGATACGCTCGGCGGTCACGACGCAGCCTTGAGCGCCTCGGCTCGTGCGGTGTAGTCGACCTTGAGCGCAGCACGGTCGGCCTCGTTCAGGGCAGAGGCCTTGAGGCCAACGGCGCGAAGGGCGTCGAGCGTGGTGGCAGCAGCGACCTCGGCCTTGAGGTCGGCGAGGCTCGGGCCCTTGGGCTTGTCGGCCTCGGCCACCTTGGCGGACAGGTCGTTGACGTATTTGACATCGTCAAACAATCCCATGTGGACATCTGCGCTGAAGCCGAGGGCGGAAAGGGCCTTGCTCTCCGCGTCCGTGAGGCTCTTCTTGGGCGCCTCTTCGTCGGTGAAATACCCATGCTTATTGGACCCGACGAAGGTCGTCTGCCCGTAGGCGGTGATGCTCCCGCGCTGGCCGTCGAGCACGTACCAGAGTTCGATGCGGAGGACGTGGATACACTCGCGCCCTACGACGCCATGCGTCGCATGGACGATGGGTGCTCCGTCGGCATAGCGTTCGTCGAGGATGACGCTGCCCCAGCCGATGCCCTTCGGGCCGAAGATCTCGGTGGCCCGCTTGGACTGGTAGACGTGATTGACGGCGGTGCCCTTGAACCCGCCGCCACGGCTAAAGCCCTTGGTCCAGTTTGGGTCCGTGGTCTGGACGCGGGTCCAGATCCGGAGGTTCGGGCTATCTTCGTCGATGGTCGGGGCGGTCTCGGGGGCGGTGGTCTTACGTGGCATTGCGGGTTCTCCAACGGGGGTTGCGGTTCATGCGGACGAGGCGCTCGGCCTCGACGAGGTACGCGAGATCGTCGCGCAGGGTGTCGAGGCGTTGCTTCGGGATGTGCAGGTAGGCGGCGAGCTCGACGAGCGTCATGCCGGCCTTGCCGGAGGCGGCGACGACGGTCTCGACGACTAGGGCCCGGCGGGCTTGGGCCACGGGCCCGGCGCCAGGCGCCACCCATTCGGGGTGGCACGAGGCGCCGAGGGCCATGGCAGATAGGCGCGTTTCGAGCGCCGTGAGGCGGCGGTCGAGGGCGGCAAGGGCCGAGGACAGGTTCGCCTCGACCTCGCGCAGCGCCGACGTCGTGGCCGGCGTGCGCTGGTGGGTGGTCGGCAGGGTCATCCGGTGGCGGTCCAGTCAAGGATGCGCTCGACGTGCCCGAGAAAGATCCGGACGTCGGAGAGTTCAGGGGAGTGGCCTGCAGGCGTGAGGCGGTCGACCTCCCAGCGCAGGCCCGTTGCCAGGCTGCGCATGGTAGCGCGTGGCCCGAATGGCGCGTCGCGCACGAAGCGGATTGCGTCGACGACGGCCATCAGGTGTTGACCTCGGGTGTCGATGTGGCCGTGCAGGCGCATGACCTCGCGGCCGAGGAGGGCGAGCACGCGTTCTTCTTCGAGCGCGAGCCACTCGTCGAGGTCGCGCGGCTCGCCTTGCCAGTTGTCGGAGCGGCTCACGAGTCGCCCCGGAATTCCTTGAAGAACGCGAGGGCGCGATCGTGGTCGACGCTGAACAGCAGGTGCAGCAGGGCGGAGGCGGCCAGGCTGTGGGCGCCGGGGAGGTCGGGCTTGTAGACGAAGCCGACGGTCGACGCGGACGCGTCGAGGGCGCGAATAGCGGCGGCGACGCTGTCAAACGTGGCAGCGCGAGCAGCCGCGGGGGTCATGGTCTCGGTGGTCTCGGTGGTCTCGGTGGTCATGGTCGGGTGTCTTTCGTGGTGAGCAGAGCGGCCAGGGCGAGCCAGGGCCAGGGCGTGAAGAGCGCGAAGAACGCGCCCCCGAGGAGGAGTTGAAGAGCGGCGCCCGGCTCACCCATGAGGGCGAGCAAGGCGCAGCCGATGACGAATTGCATCAGTCATCACCCCAGCGGGAGCGTCTGGAGTCGTTGCGGGCCTCGTCGCGCTCAGCCTGCAGGCGAGCGGCGAGGACGTCGCGCTTTGCGTCGAGCAATTCCGAGGGGGAATACTCGTCCAAGCATGCGAGGACGTAGTCCGGTAGATCGTCATCGGAGACGAGGCGGTCGACGTCGGCGGCGTCGAAGGGTTCGGGACGCAGGTCCCAGCCGTCGGGGTGAAACATGGTTCCTCCGTTAGCGCCACGCGGCGCGGGAATGAGACGCTGACACGTTATGGTGAGCGGGTCAAGCGTCAAAGCCGGTGGTATCGAGCTCACCGCCATATGCGCGGTGCATTGCCCTGGCGGACTTGATGGCCGCGGCAATGGTGCGGTGGTGCGATTCGTCGAGCAGGTGACCCAGCGCGTTCGAATCATCGGCGCGCAGGGCGTAGCACCTGGCCGAAAAGCCGGTGCGGGTTTTGACGATGTAAGAACGGGGAGCTTTGAACTTCGACGGCGACATCACAGCCCCCAAAAGAGCGCGGTAAGGACCGCGGCAAGAGCCGTGCAGAATGAGAAGGACAGCGCGAAATCGCGCACGAATTGACGGAGCGTGCCGCCGTTGACGGCGGGCAGGGTAACGAGTGCCATGATGGCCAGCCTTTCCGGAGCATAATGCCCCCGATAACCCACGCGGCGGCGTAGGCTATCGGCGACAGGGGACCGTGGTCCCCGGTGCCGGTCAGGCGATGACGGTAAGGCGACGCTTACGCTCGCGTTCGACGGGTCCGTGGTCCGCGAAATACACATTGGGTCCGGGCTTAGACGCGTCGCAAAGCGCGCCGCGGCGCGTAGACGCGCATTCGTTGCACGTGTACTTTTTGCCCATGCGCTCTGCGGCAATGGCGGGACACTCGACGGCGAAAACGCTACCGTCGCCGTTGCGCATTGTGCCGGTGGTACCGGCAGGCACGACGATGGTCGCACGCCATCCCGCTGCGTTCGCCTTGCGTGCATGCTCGGCGTCATCGCAGCTGGCCATTAGGCGACCGCGCAACCATTTGCCGTCGGTCTCCCAAAAGTGGGTATACCCCACGATTGAGAGCCCGGCGCGCTTGGCTTCTCGCATGGCCTCTTTGACCTCGCCGCGGTCACAACGCGCTGCGTCGCCAATCGCCGTGAACCTAATCATGCGCGCGGCGTGGTGTCGGTCGGCCAATGCGCGGCGCACGTGATACCGGCGCCAGGATTTGGCGCGCGCCGCGGTACGCGTGACGGAGGTTTGGCCGATGACCGGCGTTCCTCCGTGCGCGTAGCACGTACCGTCATCGTATTGCTTGCACCCCTGGCACGATGCACGCGCATCGTCGAGGTTACGCAACCAAACGGTCGGGACGTTACCGGTCTTCCTGTTTGAAGACTCAGCGGCAACGGCAATGTGTAGGCCGCTCCGCTTTTCGACGGGTTGAAAGCCCATGAGGCCTCCGTGGTTAGTAGCGCCATCGCGGCGCACTATGCCCTATGCGACACTTGTGCCAAGTGCTCACGAGTTCCTTAGCACATGGGAATCCTCTGCGTTTCCTCGAATCGCTCGCGGCACACTGAACGCGCGTAGCGGTCAAAACGTACCCGGTCTAAGTGCTCGTCACGTGGTTAGTTCCCAGCGTTTTCCCGCGTCACGTTCGATGGGTCAATCCTGACACGCCTAGGTCAACGTCGACTCAGTCCCGCGCGCCTCTCAGTGTCGGTCGCACTAGGGGGTTCGGCGTGCCGTCGCGTGCCGCGTGTGTGTCACGTTGTGCCGTCATAGGCGATGGTCGTTTTGGGCATCATTCGCGCCGATGCCTACACTTCACGCGCCCATGTAGGATCGTCGCACACATCACTCGACACTGTGTCTAACGCGTTGGGTCATTCGGGATCGTTATCGCGTCATACCCCGGTCTGCACTACTGAGCGCCCGGGGGGTAGGGGGGACACCCCCCAAAAAATTTCCATCTCCAGGCGTCCGGGTCTCGATCCCAGGCGCCGGGTCTCTCGCACTCGCTCGTCTGCGCTCGCTCCGTGCGTCGATGCGCTCTTGCGCTTGCGCTGCGCGCGTCTCCAGAGCGAATCGAACGCGACATTGGAGAAGTGCCCCTCAGTCCCCATACGCCTATCACGCGTATGATTGGAAGTCAGATTCGACATCACGGATGCATTTTGTTTGCTCTTCTTGGTTGTAGCCTGGTGGGAAAAAGAGTATGACACTTGGCGGAGGTAATCGCATGAAGACCAAAGACGTGGACCACCTGGCGTCCATCGTGAAGACGCTGTGCCGGGAGCTGGAGGAGCCTTGGGCCATCGGCCGGTTCCACTACCTGATGATGGGGCTCATCGAGCTGGCTCGTGAGGGGAAGCCTTGGAAGGCTGTCGACGTCGCCTTCGAGACCAACGCTTTCCTGTGCGAGATGGCCGAGCGTGCCGAGAAGGAACAGAAGGCACAGGCTGGCACATCCATCGGCATCGGCACAGTCGCCCCCGCTTGGAACCTCGGCGTCGAGCGCATGCGCATCCACTCGGATGGCTACGTCCAGATCCGTCCCGAGGCGCCCAAGCCCGTCGCCACCGTCGAACAGATGCGCGCCGCTGCGGACGCTGCCATGGCGCACGACGAAGAGATGGACGAGTACACCTGCGACTCGTGCCACAAGAGCACACTCGTACCCATGGACTCCGCTACCCCCAAGGGATGGCAGCCGTCCGATAACCCCGACGGCGAAGAGTACATCTGCAACGAGTGCCACACCTTCGGTGGCAAGCCATGAGCCTCGAAGACCTTGGCCGCCGCGCGGTGGCCTGCAAGCACTGGCGATGGATGCCGGGGATGCGGATCGTCAACCCGCATCGCGCCACGTTCGGCCATGGCCGCAAGGCCGCCGCCCGCTACTGTACGCTCGGGTTCAACGACGAAGCGTTCATCCTTGAGTCCAAGAACGCGGGCTCAATGGATACGCCGAGCAAGAACGACGCGGACTGGCGCCCGGACCTCGAAGACCCCGCGACGCTCGGATGCCTTCTCGCGCTGGTGCAGGAGGCATGGAACGCGTGCCGGATCTCCGTCTGCTTCAGCGCCTACACGCCGGACGAGACGAAGAGGTGGTCCGTCCCGATCTCATTCTTCAAAGAACAGCGCGATCTCGTGCACGTTCCCTCGTTCTATGGGTCGACACAGGCGGAGGCCCTCGTGGCCGCACTGGAGGCTGCGCCATGAAGCTCAAGCGCAAGTCCAAGGTCGGCATGTGGATGGCCGAGTCCCGCAAGCAGCGCGTGGCTCAGATGCTGCGCCCAGATCTTTTGGACGAAGAACTGCAAGACTGGCTCAAAGAGTGGCGCTCCACTGCGGAGTCCAGGGCCGAGATCGTGCGCCGCATGCTGGAAAACCACGAGCCCTTGAGCAAGGCGCTCAAGGATACCTACCCGGACAACGTCGCGCCCGCCCCGCTTGGGATTCCACGCTGATGGGCCGCATCATCGACGAGACCGGCAACCGCTACGGACGCCTCACCGTCGTCCGCCGCAACCCGGAGAACGCCTACCACAAGGGCGCCAACTGGATCTGCCGCTGTGAGTGTGGTGGCGAACGTGTCGCCTCCGGCATCGGCCTCCGCCAAGGCCTCATCAAGAGCTGCGGATGCCTCATACGCGAGACCCGCGTCCTGCGCTGCGCCTGCGGCTACAAAGGCCAGAAAACCCGCAACTGGACACCCGACTGGAAGTGCTACCGCTGCAGCGGGGCTTCGCCTCTTCAGGAGCCACCCAAGATGACCGAGGACGAGATCTTTGAGAAGCGCGCCGAACACTGGCGCTTCTACCACCGCTCCGCCCCCACCTCCGCCAGCCACGACGTGATGCTCTTCTTGGAGCGCCTGGAGAAGGTCACCAAGGAGCGCGACATGGCCGTCGAGCAGCACCGCCTCTCGCAGCACGAGGTGGCGCGCTGGGTGGACCGCGAGACCAAGGCCGTGCGCGAGCGCGACGAAGCGCGCGCCGAGGTGGAGCGGCTGCGGGAACTGCTCGATGAAAACGCATACGAGCGTGGATTGCTGGCTCGTCGCATGACCGAAGCGCAGGCCCGACGCGACGAGGCCTACCGCCGTGGGGCGGAGGCCATGCGTGACGAGTGCATCGGGGCCGCGTGCGGGTTCTACATGGGCACCACAGGCTTCTGCAACGGAGACGAAGACGATCTTGAGGCCGTGCTTGAAGCACTGCCGATTCCGGAGGAACCGACCAATGGCTAAGGCGTGGTGGAGAGATTCTGACTACGAGCTTTTTGCCCGGCTCACGAAGGAGCGCGACGAAGCGCGCGCCGAGGTGGAGCGGTGGCGCACGTCCTACGATGCGGCAAGCGCTCACGCCGTAGATGTTCGGGCCATGCTCGACCAGGTGCGCAAGGAACTGTATGACGCGCGCCTTGAGGCGGAGAGGCTGACGCGCGACAACGCCACGCTTGACGCCATGCTCGACGGGCGCATGCCGGACACTTGGCGCGAGGACATCGAGACGCTGACGCACCAGCTCGCCGACCAGACCAACGAGACGACGCGCGTGCGGCTTGAAGCGAAGCGAGCGGCAGAAGAAGCCTACCGCCGTGGGGCGGAGGCGATGCGCGAGGCGTGTGCGCGATGGATGTCGGAGCGGGAGGGCATCTCGCAGTGGGTCTATGACGATGCGCTGAGCGCCCTGCCGATCCCGGAGGAGCCATGAGCCACTCAATCGACTGCATGTTGTGTCGCAAGACGATACATGACCCGGACGCTCAGGGACAACTTACGCTACGTAGCGAAGGGCGAACGTCTTACCTATGCGCCGCGTGTAACGAGGTGCGCGAGTCTCCGGTTCGGTGGGGGTACATTTGGTGCGCGGTCGCCGATGAGTTGGGACGCCTACGCGACGAGGTGGAGCGGCTCGAAGCCTCGTGTCACGCATGGGCCGAAGACGTGCGCGAGGCTGGCCGACTGTGCGAGCAGGCAGGCAACGAGATGCCAATCGACGCGGTGCGACGCTTCGTGAGCAGTAAGACCGCCATCGTGGACATGCTGCAAGACCGCTTGGGCGAAGCGCGCTCCGAGGTGGACCGCCTCACCGACGAACGCGACGAGCTGCTCGTGCGCGTGGCCAACCAGGACGCGGAGCTGCGTGCGACGCGGGAGGCGTACATCGATGCGAAGTGGACCAACGCCTACCGCCGCGGAGCGGAGGCGATGCGGGAGGCGTGTGCGCGCGTGGCGGACGCGCATTGCGTTCCTGGCACGCGTGACGTCATCCACGCCTTGCCGATTCCGCCGGAGGAGCCATGAACCTTGACGCAATCGAAGCCCGCGCGAACGCGGCGACGCCGGGGCCTTGGGCGGTCTACGAAAAGCCGGATCCGTGGGGTTACTGGGCCGTTCAGGATGCCGATGGGAAAGACGTGTTTGACGATGGCAGCGCTGGCGCTGAGTACGGCCAAACGTGCAGCATCGCGGACCGCGACTTCCTCGTGGCCGCCCGCACCGACGTGCCCGCGTTGGTCGCTCGCGTGCGGGAGTTGGAGGCGGAACTGAACGAGCTTTGGGCGCGATACAAAAAGCTCGACGAAGAGGACGACAGCCTACGCGAAGCGTTAGCCGGTGCGATGGACGGATGGAGGTGCCGATGAACCTCGACGAAATCGAAGCCCGCGTGAACGCGGCAACGCCTGGGCCATGGACGTATGACGAGGGGTGCGGTTACGTCGAGGTTCCGCCGTGTGGCGTCATCGAGTTCAAGCCTGGGTGGGAGCGCTCGGTGCATTTCCTCGCCCGCGTGCACAATGACCACGTCGAGGGCGAGGACGGCCTTGGATTTGACGGGGCCTTCATCGCCTCTGCCCGCACCGACGTGCCCGCGCTCATCGCCCGCGTGCGGGAGCTGGAGGCGGAGTGCGAGCGCACGCGCATCTTTGGCTCGCGTAAGTTCGCCGAGCTGCGCGCCGCCGACGTAGAGCAAATGCGCGGTTACGGACTGAGCTATGAGGGCGTGCGCAAGGTGCTCCGCGAGCACGACGACGGGGAGATCTCCTTCGGAAAGCTCATGGACCTGATTCGCGCCGCTGCGCGGGCGATGGCGGAGGACGAGTGCGCCGAGATGCGCGTCCTACTCGCCGACGCCCACCGCGAACTTGCCACCATTGAGGCTATCACCGTCTCCCCGTCCGGCGTGGACGGGCTCATGGAACTCGTCAACCGCATGGGCCAAAAACTGGAGGCCGACAAATGAGCGGCTACTTCACCATGACACCGACCATCATCGACAACGACGCGCGCAACCACAACGACGCAGGATGCTCCGTCAGCATCACGTTTGAGTCCGGTCACACCGACGACCGCGACCGCCCGTGCTTCGACGTGCTCGTGCTCGTGGACGACGAACGCATGGCGACGCTGACGCTGCACTACGAGGCCGCCATGGGGCTCGTGAAGGCGCTGAAGGGCGCGATGAAGGGTGACGAGGGATGACCCCGCCTGACGAGATCGAGCGCGTCATCGTTGCGCGCGTGCGATGGGAGCGGCTGTCATGACCCGCCCCGACCTGGACGCCATGTGCCCGGTGCGCATCGAAGTGTGGGACGACGATGCCAAGTGTTCAAGGATGCTGCATGGCACACTAAAAGTGCCCGCAGAGTGGATTGAGAAGATGCCGCCACTGATGATGCGAGACATCGTCATTGGTCCGGCGGCTGCGCTCCCGCCGGGTTCTCGGTGGGGAAACATGGGGGCCGATGAAACCTGACCTGGACGCCATCCGGGCGCGGCTGCTTCACCCAAACCTCACCGCAGAGGAGTTCGAGAGCATCATGGCGATTCTCGCGTGCATCGAGGAGCGAGAGAGCCCCACGACGTACACCGTGGGCGAGACCGAATGGGCGCACCGCATTGCGACGCTCGAACACATGCTCGCCGAGGAGCGCGAGAACGTCGACACGTTGCGCGCTCGCGTTGCGGAGCTGGAGGCCATGAAGCCATGAGCAAAGACGACGAACCGTTCGACCCCGTCTACGTTGGCAAGGGTGACCGCCCCGCCCGCTACCAGCAGGAGAAGAAGCCCGTGCCCGGTGGCCGCGAGGTCGCAGGCGCGAAGCTCTACTGCCAAGCCTGGCGCAAGTATGCCGAACCTCTCGCGACCGCGACGGGCTGGCGCGTCCACTCTTTCGGTGACGGGTACGTGCGCCTCGTCTCCACCGACTACAAGCACAAGCAAGATATCACCCTGGCATTCATCGAGGCCCTGTGGCCGCTAGTGAAAGGATTCGAATGGACATCCAACGAGCCGTCTTCCTCCGAGGGGTCAGCGACCCCGCCGACATCTACCGGGTCACGACCACCCTTTTTCGCCCGAAGCACGCGGACCTCAGGTTCGAAGACGGATTCGTCGTCAGCGGCAACATCCGGGTCCCGCTCAGCAACGTCGTCGAACTCCGTGCTATCGATGCCCCTGCCCCTGAAGCCGCCGAGCCGGCCGAAGCTGGGGAAGTAGACGATGCCGCGACCGAACAAGCCCCCAAGCGTCGAGGCCGTCCCCGTAAGCAGCCCTCCGACGTCTCCGAGTGACCATGTCCTCGCTCAGTTCGAGGCTCGGGTCAAAGAGCAGCTGGCTCAGAAGAGCCTCACTCACTTCGAGGGTCTGCTCACCAGCCCTCTTGGCTTTGCTCTCACTACCGCCTCACCTCTTCAGCGAGCCATTGCGCGCATCGTTGATGGTCGGCCTCTGGACGAGCTGGCTGACGATGACGTGGTCCTGCGCGCATGCGGAGGGACGCTACCTCCAGCTGTCAAACCTTCTGAAGTCGCTATCGTTGCAGGTATTCGAACTGCAAAAAGCCTCAGTGCCGCGGCGCTCGCGGTATACTGGTCTCAGCGAGCAGACCTTACACGTCTTGGACCGGGTGAGATCCCGCGAATCTCGATAGTTTCGCTCTCCAAGGACCTCGCGGACGTGATCTTCGGCCACATCGTCGGCCGAATGATGGCGTCTCCCCTGCTTTCCAAGCTGATTTTGGAGACTCCGACCGCCGACACGCTCATGGTCAAGCACCCGAGCGGCCGGCCGGTTGAAATCAAGGTCGTTGCCGCCTCAAAAGCGGGCTCCTCGCTCGTCGCGCGCTGGTCCGCTGGCGTTATCATGGACGAGGTAGCCCGTTGGGGCGCCGATGACGCCGCTGTGTCGGTCAATGACCTGCGCGACGCTGTGCTTCTGCGCATTTTGCCAGGAGCCCAGCTCGTCTACATCAGTTCCCCGTGGGCTCCGATGGGGTTCCTCTACGATCTCGTGAAGGAACGCTGGGGAAAGCCCGATCGTGACTGCATTGTCCTGAAGGCGCCGGCCTACGACATGGCGCCCATCATCTGGACGCCCGACAAGCTGGAGATCGCCAAGCGCGACCCGCGCATCTACCGCACCGACATCGAGGCGGAGTTCGCTGACCCCGAAGAGGCGCTCTTCACGACTGCCATGCTGGAGACGGCCACGCGCGAGACGCCCATCGTGTCGCCCCCGCAGCAGGGAATACGGTACACAGCCGCAATCGATCCCGCAACGCGCGGCAACTCCTTCACCCTGGTCGTGGCAACCGGACAAGGGCGTAAGGAAAAAGTTATTTGCCTAGCCAAGCAGTGGACCGGAAGCGCGGTAAATCCCTTGTCGCCAGCGCAGGTGCTCCAGGAGATCGCGACCATCCTCCGGGCCTACCGCGTGACCGTCCTCGACTCCGACCAGTACATGGGCGACGCTCTACGTGACCTTGCGCACCAGGTCGGGCTCGTGCTCGTGCCGCATGCGTGGTCGTCTACCGAGCGCACCAAGAGGTACCTGACGCTGCGCACGATGTTCGAGATGGGCGAGGTCGAGCTCCCGCCGGACACGCTCGTGAAGCAGGACCTGCAGCGCGTCGTGCGGCGCTACACGCAGAGCGGCGTCACCATCGACCTCGGCAAGACCAACGACGGCCGCCACGCCGACTACGCACCCGCGATCTGCATGGCGCTCACGCGCTGGCACGAGCAACAGCCCACTCAGGCCGCGAAATCGTTCGAGGACGACTACACGGGATTGACCGATGAGGAGAAGCAGATTTGGCTGCCTCTCGAAAAGACTATGCGCCGCAAAGCGGACCGGGCATTCAGAAAGATGCGCTTTCGAGCTTGAGCGGCCCGAGATTTTCTGGATACTTGTCCAGAAATGCCGGGTATCACCGAAACTACTGATGCGTGGTGGCTTCTTCATCAGCAGCAGGAAGACCCGTATCTCGCCCTCGTCGGGGCCGTAACGGCCATCCGCAACGAGTCCGCGTATCGCCGGCAGATGTGGCAGCGTGCAGCGGAGGTCTACGGCACGGACCTCAAGATGTTCGGCATGCCGATCAAGAACGTGTGGGACGAGCGGGTCTCGTTCAACGTCGCGCGCAACGCGATTCACACGATGCAGGCGAAGCTCGCGCGGCAGATGCCGATGCCGAGCACGGTGACCGTGGGTGGCGACTTCCTCCAACGCTACCGAGCGAAGCGGCTGGACCGCTTCCTCGCGGGTGCGTTCTACGCGGCCGAGTACGCCAAGATCTACTCGCAGCTGCTTCTCGACGTCCTGGTGTTTGGCCAGGCGATGGTGAAGGTCTACGTCAACGCCGACCGCCAGGTCACGATCGAGCGCATCCCCGTGTTCGACATCCTCGTGAGCGAGCCCGAGGCGCGCTACGGGACGCCGCGCTGCCTCTACCACCGCTGCTACATGGACCGCTCCGTGGTCCTCGAAGCGTTCGGCGACGATGACCCGGCGCTCTTCGGCACGAGGAAGGCGCGCCGCGAGGCGATCCTCGACGCTCCGAAGCCGGCCGACGACGACTCGAACTACCTGAACTCGTCGCGGTACTCGGACCAGATTCTGGTCTACGAGGGCGTGCACCTCGCTTCTGGCGCGTCGGCCAAGGACGGTCTCCGCGTCATCGCGCTGCAGACCGGAACGCTCCAGGCGAGCCCGTGGCGCCGCTCGTCGAACTTTGGCTGGGCGTTTCTCCGCATGAACGCGACGCTCGCGGGCTTCTACGGCCCATCGATGGCGCTCGAACTCGCCGCCGCGCAGGACGAGTACGACCTTCTCAGCGAGAAGATCCAGATGGCCCACAACCTCATGGGCGGCTCGCACATTGCCGTGCAGGCCGGTACCATGACGAAGACCAAGATCGACAACGATGTCGGTACGATCTTCGAGTACGAGGGCACGCCCCCTGTCGTGTTCAACCCGCAGCCGGTCCACCCGGACACGTACGCGTACAAGGACATGATCGCGCAGAACATGCTGCGCTACGAGGGCATCAGCGAGCTGGCGGCTCAGTCGGTGTTGCCGGCCGGGCTCCGTCAGGCGTCAGGCCGCGCCCTCTCGGTCTACGACGACATGGAAGACTCTCGCTTCCGCGTCGCGCACGAGGCGGTGCGCCAGTTCCACGTCGACATCGGTTGGCTCATCATCGACGCGTGCGAAGAGGCTGCGGCCGACGGCATCGAGGTCGAGGTGCTCGGCCCAGGATCCGGCCAGGCAGAGCGCATCAACTGGTCTCAGGTGGCGCTCGACCGCAAGGAGTACACCCTTCGCTGTGAGCCCATAAGCGCGCTCTCGCAGACCAAGGCGGCACTCTTCCAAGAGGTGCTGGAACTCGTGGACCGCAAGGTCATCACGGACCGCCGCGTGGTCGCAAACCTCCTGAACCTCGCGGACATCGACGCCGACCGCGACCTGGAGACGGCGGATATCGACGTGGTCGACAAGGCCGTGTCGCTCATTCTGCGCGGCGAGGACTACCCGGACCCGGACAAGCGCCTGGACCTGGCGGTCGCCTACGACCGTGCGCGCAAGCACTACAACAAGGCCCGCGTCGATGGGGTGGCGGAGGACCGCCTCATTGCGCTCGATGACTACGTCACGAAGATCGAGGCGCTCATCGAGCAGGCCCGACAAGAGCAACAGGCTGCGGCGGCAGCTGCCCAACAGGCACAACAGGAACAGCAGGCTGCCCCGCCGCCAGAAGAAGCGCCACCCGAGGCGCAGACAATGGAGGCGATGAATGTCTGAAGATCTGGTTGCCAAGATGAAGGCCGCTGCAAGCAGCGCAATTGCCGAAGCGGATGCCGCGGCCGAGACCGCTGCGCCCGAGCCCGAGGCCACCGTCGAAGAGCCGGCGGCTGACGAGACTCCGGCCGTCGAGGCGGAGGAAGAGTCCGTCGAGGCTGATGGCGAAACAGTGGAGCAAGAGGCCGAAACAGGGGAGCCTGAGGCCGACGAGCAGCCCGACTACGCCGAGCAGGTGCTCGCCGTTCGCAAGCAGGCCGAGGCCCGCGTGCGCAAGGCGGAGAACTACGCGCGGCAGCTCGAAGAGAAGCTGCAGTACGCGGCGAAGTACATCGAGCACTCCAGGAAGGAGGTCGCCGAGGACATCTTCAAGAAGCTGCGCCGTGCCCCGGCCCGCACCTTCAAGGAGTTCGGCTTTGACTTCCAAGAGCTCATCGACGCGGGCATGCGCGAGGGCTCGAACGACCAGTCGTTTGGCGAGCTCGACGATGTCCGTAAGGAGATCGCGGAGCTTCGTCGAGAGCGCGAAGAGGCCGCGGCCGAACGGCAGGCGATGCTGCAGCAGCGCCAGCTGTCCGAAGCGCGGCATGAGTTCCTGTCGCAGGTGAAGAAGACAGAGTTCCCAGCCCTCTTCAACATGTTCTCGGACGACACCGAGGCCCTGTGGGAGGAAGCCATCCGCGTGGCGGAGCGTCACGAGGAACGGTACGGGGAGGCGCCGGAGGACATCGAGGTCATCCGTGCGCTGGAGAAGAAGTACGCGGAACGCGTGAAGCGGTTCGGCGGGACCGTTGCGTCGAAGGCCGAGGCGCCTGCTGCCAAGAAACCGGCAGCGAAGACCCTCTCAACCAAGGCTGCCAGCGAGACGCGGACTGCTGGCAAGCCCTTTGGACAGCTCTCTGCCGACGAGCAGAAGGCTGCCCTTCTGGCCGCAGTCAACGCAACGAGACAACCCAACACCCGGAGTAACTGATCATGCCCGCAGCCTACAACAACCCGACCTACGGCGCCGTCCAGGCCATCCTCAAGACGAAGTACCCGGATGGAGCGATCCCGCAGGCGCTCTACAAGGACTTCCCCCTCCTCGCGCTCGTCAAGAAGACCACGAACTTCGACGGCGACTTCCGCGTCGTCGCTCTTCAGAACGAGCGTCCGCAGGGCTCCTCGTCGCAATTCAAGATCGCGCAGGGCGTCGCCAAGGGCGGTAGCCTCGGCGGCGGTGGCTCGTACAACCGCTTCCAGGTCTACCGCACGCGCCACTACGGCATCCTCCGTATGGACGGCGAGACCATGAAGGCGGCCGTTAAGACCTCGGGCGCTCTCGTGGACCTCTGGAACAACGAGACCGACGGCGTGTCCAAGAACGAGCTTGCGGACCTCGCGTTCCAGCTCTACGGCGACGGCACGGGTGTGCGTGGTATCACGTCGTCGACCGTGTCGATCACCGTGTCCGGCTCGGGCGTATTCACGATCCCGCTCGCGACCCCGGCGGACGCGGTCAACTTCAACCTGAACATGAAGATTCAGGCCTACGATGCTGGTGGTACGCAGCTTACGTACGGGACGGCGCCTCCGCAGAACGACGACAGTGGCACGGGTCTCTACGTCACGGGCATCAATCGCCAGACCGGCTCGATCCAGGCGAAGGTGATCGTTGGTGGCGTGCCGGACACGACCGCAACGATCAACACGCTTGGCACCACCAGCGTGCGCCTCGTTCGCGCGGGTGACTATCTCGCTGCGGCGTCGGTTGCGAACGTCGGTACCTCGGGCTTCGCGCAGGGCACGATTGTCGGCGTGCAGGGGTGGATCACGACCCCGTCCCCGACCGACTCGTTCTGGCAGCTCAATCGCTCGGTCGACCCGGTCCGTCTCGCAGGCCAGGTCTTCTCGGCGACGGGTCTCCCGATGAACGAGGCCCTCATGGAGGGCGAGGCCCGCGTGCTCGTGCAGGGCGTTGGTTCGCCCGACACGATCGCGGTCAACCCGCTCGACCTCCAGAACCTCAAGAAGGCTCTCGGGTCGGACATCGTCTACGACCGCGTGCAGTCGCCGATCGCGGGGGTCTCGTTCAAGAGCATCCAGTACGACGGCGCGAACGGCCCGATGAACATCATCGCGGACCCGTTCTGCCCGCGCAACAAGGCGTTCATGCTCCAGATGTCGAGCTGGGAGCTTTCGACGCTTGGCGCGGCGCCTCAGATGCTCGACTGGGACAACAACGACTTCCTCCGCGTGAACGACAACGACCAGTACGAGGTTCGCTTCGGCCACTACGGTCAGTTCATCTGCAACAACCCCGGTGCGAACATCGTCATCACCGGCTTCGGTACCTGATCCGGGGCCTGAGAAAGGAGCCGAATCATGGCACTGAACCGATACCTGTACCCCCAAAAGGGTACGAACATCGTCCAGCAGGTGAACCTCTCGACGCGCGTCAACATCGCAAATGGCGGCGCCGTCGGAACCATCGTCTGCGGGCAGGGGATCACCGTTACGGCGGTCGATCTCGTGGGAAGCCCCGGTCTCTACACGGTCACGCTCGATAACGCTTCCAGCGTTTCGAATATCGTGGTTGCGCGAGCAGGGTTCATCAGCGCGTATGCGGCCGCGAGCCACATCCAGTTCCACGTTACGGCGGTTACTACTACCGGCTGCACCATCCAGGCCTATCAGGCGAGCAATGGCATGATTGGTAACGTGAACGTCGCCGGCGGGTCGCTCTGGGTTGACCTCATCTGCACTCTCAGCTCGGTGCCTGCCTGATGAAGGGCAAGGGCGGCATGTCTCTCATGATCGCCATCGGCAAGAAGAAGCCGGGGATGGGGATGGAGCGCGGCTCCTCCCCGTCCCTGGGTTCCGAATCCGAGGACGACGAAGAGATGGGCATGGACGGCGAGCTCGGCTCGGTACTCAAGGCCTACGAAGAAGCGAAGGCCAAGGGCAAGTGGGAGCAGGCTGCGGCGCTCTTTAAAGAGGCCGTGAAGTCCTGCGGATACGAGGAAGAAGAGGACTGATATGGCATATTCGCGGACGCTTGCTGAACTCGAACTGGCTGTGCGGCGTGAAGCCGACATGGTGAACTCGCAGTTCGTGACGTCCGCGGAAGTGCGGTCGTACATCAATCAGTCATGGGCTGAGCTGTACGATCGCATGGTCATGTTCGACCAGGAGTACCTCCTCCGGTACGTCGATATCTCCGCCGCTGCATCGAGCGCGAACGGGGATTTCGACGTACTGGTGGACGGTCAAACCGGCATCGTGCTGCAGGTTGCAAACCCAGGCAGCCCGGGCTCGGGTACCGGATACGTGGTTGGAGAAGAGGTCACGCTGTACCCTGTGTCGCCCCCGGCGCACTTCGTCGCCGCGACGGCGCGCGTGACCAGCATCGACATCGTGTCGGGTGCGGTCATCACGCTGGAGCTCACAAGTTCGGGGTTCGGGTACGGAGCGAGTAGCGGCACGAGCGCAGCCGGAGACTTTGAGAACGTGTCGATCCAGTCGTCTGGCGGCGGAGGTGGCGGCTTCACGAGCGTCATCATCGAGAGCGACTTTTACAAGTGCAAGGGCGTGTGGATCGGCGGCACGAACGCGGCATCGCCGGGCGGATGGAATCCGCTGCGTCGCTTTCAGTGGGAGGAACAGAACGCGTTGCGTCAGGCGGACCTGTACGGCGGCCTTGCGGCGCTTCCGCTCTACCGCGTGTACACGCTCTCCGGACGCGAAAAGGTCGCTCTTGCGCCAATGATTTCGGGCACGTACCGTATTTGGTATTACCCAGCGCCGAAGCGGATGCTGTCGGATGTCGAGCGCATCGATGGCCGCGCTGGCTGGGATGAGTGGGTCGTGAAGGACTCCGCGATGAAGTGTCTCATCAAGGAGGAGAGCATCGAGCAGGCGGCCAGCATGAAGGTCATGCGCGACGACATCTTCAAGCGATTCGAGATTCACGCGGCAGAACGCGACGCGACGCAGCCGGAACGCATCAGGAACGTGCGGCTCTTGAGCCGTCGTGCATTCCCCTGGAGGTGAGCCATGGCACAGACGAAGCCGCAGCAGTACACCCCTGCTCCGACCGGCGACCAGACTGTCGACAAGCTGCAGGACGCGGTCCGGCAGACGACGGAGTCGGTGCGCAACGGGCCGCCCAACCAGACGACGGTCAAGTCGCTCATCAAGAACAAGCCCGACCAGGGCGTGGTCTTCCGGCCGGGCCAGACGGTCGACGTGCCGCACAATCTCGGTCGCATTCCGAACGGCTTCAACATCGGCAAGGTGCTGACGAACACGCCGCTCGCGAGCAGCGCGCCCGCGGCCGTGCCGAACCTGCAGCTCGTTCCGGTGGCTGGTCCGCTCGGGCAGAAGATCATGAGGCTGCGCTACATCGCCCCCAAAGACGCAGACGGGAATGATATCCTCGATCCCGTTCGTCTTCAGCTGGAGATTCGGTGATGGAAGAGCGTGTCGTCAACGTACCCCTGGTCGGAGGCATCAACGAAGAGGACGACGTCTTCTCGGTGCAGGGCACTGAGATGTTGCAGCTCGTCAACGTGCAGGCGATCAAGAAGGGCGCGTTCGACACGCGACAGGGCTTCAACCTCGTCACCAAGAGCCCAACGGTCATCGAGCCCGCGACCGCGTTCCGCGACAGCAGTGGCACGACGCAGCTCGTCAGCAACAAGATCGAAGCGATCGGGGCGCACGCCGCGCCGACCGGCACGAGGCCCGTGCTCGCCGCGGGCGGCAAGTTCTACGAGTACGTGGGTTCGGATGCTGACCATGGCTTCCGCGAGGTCAACGACCTGCCGGAGTACGTCGGCACGCTTGCGGCTGTCTCCTCGACGGGCGGCAGCATCATCGAGATCGAGAGCCTCCTGTTCGACAACGAGACCAAGCGCATCACCGTCTGGGTGACTGGCCTCCGTAGTGGGCAAGAGCTCGCGTCGGATCGATCGATGCTGGATCAGATCGCAGGCGACGGCAACTCGGTCTACTACTCGATTCAGAACGTCGAGACGGAGGCCTACCTGGTCCCGCCAACGCGGCTCAACAACGCGTCGGGGTCAGCATCGACGGCAGCCATCAACCTGCGCTTGGTCGCATTCTATGGCGCCACGACGTCGCGACTCGAGCCGATGGCGTTCTGGTACAACTACACCAGCGGCGAAGTCGAAGGGTGCCTGTTTGAGATCGGAACGGGTGCGCCAAAGGCGACCGTCGCGCTTCCACGCAGCGTGACGCTGGAGAAGACGCACCGCAACTTTGATGTGGTGGCACTCTACCAACCCAACTCGGAGCCGTATTACACGATCCTGTACGCGCTGTGCGAGCAAGACACGGCGAGCAGCGTGACACCTGCAAAGGTGGAAGTGCGCATTGGGACGGTGAACGGGACGACCGGTGTCGTCACGTCCGTGTTGACGACGGCGGATATTCTCGCCAGCGTACCGGGCCGTCCGCTCGGACCTGCGGCTGCGCCAAACAGCTTCGTCCCGTGGGCCAACCGAGGTGTGGTCCTGGAGCAGGCGGCGGAAATGACGGCCTCGGCGCCAGCAGACTGGACGGCTACAGTGTCGGTCGCCGTGCGCGTGGTGTCGCGGTACCGTGGCGCCGAAACGATTACGGCTCAGCTTGATGGTCAGTTGTGCCTGGGCCGCATGATCGCGTCGCGAACGGCTGGCACCTACGGGCTTGCGGCGCGCGGGTACAAGTACCTGCCGCTCATTGGCTTTCAGACCAACGATGACCTTTCGCGGGTGACGGCGGCGACGGCGGCCCCTCGGTACTTCAGCGGATCCCCGCAAACGACCGCACCGATTGCTACAAGCTACACGACGAGTACCACCATCCCGGCCCTGAACACATTCGGTCTCTCTGGGCGCAACAGCGAGTGGACCGTCAAGCTCCAACTCGATGACGGCGCGCCACAGGTGTACTTCTGCTCGGTTGGATCGAACATCAACACGGCGACGCCGAGTTTGACTCAGTTCTGGACGCTGTCCCCGAGGTCGTCTCAGCCGTTTGACGCAGAAAACTCAGCGGGACTCGATGGGCCAGGCAACTGTTACGAGTGGATCCGAAACAACTACCCACCCACGCCGCACGCGTACATTGGTAGTCAGGATCTGCCATTTGACGCGCCGAGCCCTACGATTCAGCCAGGGCGACAGGTCAACCTGATCGACATTTCGGCAGCCGGAGCGACCAACACTGGCTTCACGGATGGGTACTACCCATTTGTGAACGTACTCGACATGACCGGCGGCAACATCATCGCGGTCGCTTCAGTGGTGATTCTGAACGGATCAATCGAGGCGATTGCGATTGTGGACCCACTTGGCGGCCCGGCGCCGGGGGGCTATCCATTCGCCGCGGCAACTCTCGTTGGGATTCAGCTTGACCCGGCCAGCGGCGTTGGGGCCGTGGTTATGACCGGCGCAACGGCATACAACCTGACGCGGAACCTCACGGCGGACGCACAGGGCGCGGATCGCCCGACGCGCGCCTCCGTGCAAGCGGGCATCAACGCGTCGTTCTGGTTTTCGGGCCAGCAAGAGCACTGCGTACACCGGTGGTCGGTGGCGCATACCGGCGGGATGGACCTCGTCGTGCTCGCGAGCTGCGCCGCAACGCCCGTTACGAACCCGCACGGCGACGCCCCGTTTGGCGCCGCAAGCCCGATGCGGTTCAACAACTTCTGCGAGTTCTACCGGTATACGTCGGCGGTCGTCAACGAGTACGACCCGCTCGTGCCTCTGACGGGTGGGACTGTGGCCAAGAGCGCGTTGTCGTGCGCGGCGGGTGGACCGTGGCGGCTCGTCGGCGGGCTGGTGGCGGACAACAACAAGTTCTACGCGGCAATCTGCCCTGCTGGCGACGATGCGCAGGCGAGCACGTTCCTTGTGCGACTGACGGTGTCGGATGAGGTCGGCCTGGTCTGGCCAGACGGCGACTCGCAGGAGCCTGTGCCGACCCCGTCAGGAGTCGTCTACGCGGGCAACAAGGGCCTGTTCGTCGAGGCGGCGAACCTGATGCGCGTGACCGCGGCACCGCTCAATGTGCCCGCGCTACGGGTTACGGACAATGGCCTGACGATGGGGTCGCTGCGCAATGGGAGCTCGAAGGGCACCCAGGAGTGCTTCGCGCTCGACTACGAGTACACGCCTCAGAACTACCGCAGCCTGCTGCGCATGAGCGACTACACGTTCATCAACGGCGGCGTCCTGTCGGTCTTTGACGGTGCAAACTGCAGCGAAGCCGGCATGCTCGTGTGGCCGCAGCGCGACCTTTCCAGCATCTGGTGGGGCGATGGCACGAACCAATACACGCCAGCGCGCGTGGCTAACGACCCCTCTTACTTGCCGTTTCAGCAGTTCGAGCAGCCGCCAGCGGGTGGGATTAAGCCCACGTTCCGTGCGCTCTACAACATCACAAGGCCGTATTGGTTCTACGAAGCGGGCCTCGACGTGGCGGGCGGACCGAATGGGTTGCGCGTAAACTACGGCCAGACCCAAACGAAGTGGGGTGGCGACCCAAGCGCAAACTACGAGTCCATCTATGCGGATGGGCGCGTGCAGCAGTTCTCGTCGTTCACGAAAGCGGGGTATTCGGGCGGCGCGGACTTCTACGGCCCGCACTACTACGGCCGCTTTCAGGCGGCTGGCACGGACTTTGGCAACGACAGCGCCAGCGCTACCCCGTTGAACGCACGTGGGTATAGCCGATATGCATACTTCTTGTGGGCCCCTCGCTCTGCGCGCGGGTGGTCGTATCCTGATGTGGGCACGGTCAAGGGGAACGCCGAGAGCGCGTATTCACAGAGCGAGGCTGGCGGCGACTTCCTGATGTCGTGGTGTTACGAGTTTGCGGATGGCACCGGCCGCATGGTCCGGTCCGCGCCGTCAAACCCGACGCAATACACCGTGTGCGCGGAAATCTTCGCAAGCGATCCAGCTGCAAAGCGAGAGAGCGGCAAGAGGAGGCTTGGCGGTCTTGTCACGAAGTTCAAGTGGGGCTTTCTTGCGCCGCGCCTTGAGCTGACGAACCGGCTGTCGGCCGCGGCACAGGACCCGCGCCGCGTGCTTTTGCAGCCGTACTCGACCTGCGAGCCGTACTCGACGGTCATGTACCGCATGCCGTGGTCGAACTTCGAGAATCCGATCAACGACTTCGTGGTGCCACGGAACGCTACGCGCGGTGTGGTGGCCTACGCCACGCAGCCCTACGACACGTCGACCTCGAATCCGTGCGGATACGTGGCGACCAACATCAATCGCCCGCCGAGCAGCCCTGGTGCAAGCGATGGCAACAATGCCATCTTCGACGGAACGTCCGGCGACTACATGGGCATGCTGCGCGAGCCGTACCTGTACACGACGGGTGGTGTGCTCGACAACGTGGCGACGCCTGGCTGCAAGGCCATGTGCGTTCACCAGAACCGCCTCGTCGTGGGCGGCGCGGATGACTCGACGGTGGTGTGGTTCTCGAAGGAGCTCTCGCCGACCGACGCCATCGGCTTCAACGACCTACTCACGCTGACCATCGAGGCCGGCGGCGCGGTCACGGGTCTCGCCTCCATGAACTCGTCGCTCTTCGTCTTCAAGAAGAACGACGTTTACGTCATCTCTGGCAGCATGCCGGACGCGACAGGTAACAGCTCCAGCCTGTCCGAGCCGACGCGGCTCCCGTCAGGCATCGGGTGCATCGACCACCGCAGCGTACTCTCGACGCCCATCGGCATCTTCTTCCAGTCGACGCGCAGCATCGAGCTTCTCACGCCGGACCTGCAGATTACGCCCATCGGCGACAAGGTCATCGACCTGCTTTCGTTGTACCCATACATCGTCTCGGTCTCGCACAACGCAACGACGCAAGAGGTCTACTTCGTTTGCCAGTCAACCCTGCTGTCGCGCACGACCGCAAACGCAAACTCGCGCGTCCTCGTGTACAGCTACCTCATCAACGCCTGGTACGAGTGGCGGACCGATCACCTCGGCGAAGGGCAGGCCTCGATGGCAATGGTCGGGCCGGTGCCGTGGCTCGCGATGCGCAACAGCATCTCCTCGACGGCGCAGGCCTACGTCTACCAGCAGGTGCTTGGCCAGTACGTGGACGGCCTTGAAGACACGACGTCTCCGACCAACGCCTACACGTACTCGTTCATCCAGTCGTTGTGGCAGACGGCGCCGTTTTCGCTCAACCAGGTGCAGGGCTTTCAGCGTACCAAACGCTGTCGCCTCTTGGCGCGGATCGTAAACGGAAGCGGCGCCCCTGGCTTCGAGTTCGGGTTGGTGACCGACAACAGTGCCTTGCAGCTGTCGCAGTGGACGTCGGCGGAGGCTAATGCGGTTGCCGCGTTGCAAGGGCTCCTGCAGCTGGAGACGCACGTGGCCAACCAGAAAGGGCAGCTGCTCGCGTTGGCATGCAGAACGCTGGCTCCAATTGGTGGAGTGAACCAGTTCACCGGAGCGGTGCGCTTCAGCAACATCGCCCTCGTTGTCGGCTTGAAGGCCGGGCTCAATAAGCGTATCACCGAAGAAGCGAAGCATTAGGAGGCGTCATGGCTGTCGATCCACTCACCTTGTCCGCCGCCGCGTCGGCCGTCAACGCGGCCACGCCGTTCGTATCCCGCGCTCTTCAAGGCCTCTTCGGCGTCACGAGCGCCGAGGACGAGGAGCGCAAGCGTATTGAGGACGCCATGGCGCCCTACATGCGCGTGGCGCAGGGCGGGACGACGCAGGGCCAAGCGGGGCTCTCGTATGCCCGTGGACGGGCAGCCCAGGAGCTCCAGGGCCAGGCGGCTCGTGGCACGGCCCAGCAGCAGGCGGGTATGCAGCGCGAGGCCATGCGCGTCGGGCAGGACGTCAACGCGCAGTACGCCTCTCAGCTGGCGGACCTCCGCTCGCGCGAGCAAGAGCGAGCCATGATGGGCGTTTCACGAGGGCAGGCGGCGCTTGCCGATGTTGCGCGGGAGGAAGCCGCTCGTAAGCGCCAGGAGCTGGCCGGCTTTGCCGAGGGCATTGGTGGCATGGCCGCGCGTCTGCTCGGACCTGGTGATGCGCCGACCAAGACCGGGCGCGTGTCGCCGCTGACTGCCAAGCGCCGCGCTGCGGCAGCCGCTGCAGCGGGAGGAGCCGTCGCGGCGGGTGCAGCTCCGCGTGTGCGCATGGGTGGCGCACAGGTTACTCCGGTTGGTGCATACACGCCGCCCGGCGTCGTCCGCGATGTCGGAGAACGTGGCGCCCCGATGCCTGAGGTCGATACCCTGGCGAACACGATTCGCGCGGCGGCGCCCGCGCCCGAGACGCTTGCGCAGTCCGCATTCGTCGCGCCTGAGCCTCCTGCGCAAAGCATCTACGGTGGCGTCAGCCTTGGGAACCTCGGCGCGGCATCTGGCCCCGACATGGCGCCGGCTCCGATTGCCATGACGACGAGCCCCTTTGCTCGTCTGCGGCCGGGCCTCGCGCCTGTCCCGCAGATGGCGCCAAACAGCCCCGTGACGCCGACGCGACGCAAGGCCACGACGGCACCGAAACAGCGCCGCAAGCCGATCGATCTCGGCGATACGTTGATCGAAGAGGCCGACGCGGCGGACTACATCACCGGTCGCCGCCCCGCCGCGCTGCAGCGCACCCGCTGAGAGGAAACCATGGCACAGTCGCCCCTTCGCCAAGCAGTTGGAATGGTCCCGTATGGCGGGGCCGTCTACGACCTCGGTGCGTCTGCATTCGGCGCCGAGGACGGGCTCCCGGTGGAAGGGGCCGCTGTCGCGCCCGTCGAGCAGCCAACCTTCACGCAGATCCCGCCCGAGCGCGAAGGAACGCCCGTCGACCAGCCGCCGACGCCTCAGCGGCAGATGACGCCCGAAGAGATGCAGGCTGCGCAGGACGACGCGCTTCGCCGGCAGCTCGCAATGGTCGACCAGCGCATGAAGATCCTCGGCCTCACTGGCGGAGGACGGCCCGCGTTGCAGATGAACGAACTGCAGCGCGAGGGTTTCCGCCTTCAGGGCCAGGCTCTCGAAGAGATGCGCGCTCCTCTCGATCGCGAGACGGAGCTTCGCGCGAAAGCGATGCGTGGAGCTCAGCGGACCGGTGCGCAGTACATCAGCGATCTCCAGTCGCTGCAGGCGCGTCAGCGCGGTGAAGCGGAGGCGCGAAAGGCCGTGATGGCCGAAGACGAGCGCCGCATGCGCGAGACCGAGGAAGGCTTTGACGCTTCGCGGCTGCTTCGACAGATGGGCGAGCGCCCCCTGGAGACGACGGCGCTCTCGTTCGCGGCAGGCCTGGTTGGCATGCTTAAGGGCAGCGCTGGCCGTACGACGCCGAACGACATCTTGGCCGAGGTCGACAAGGCGGTCGAGCGCGACGTCATGAATCAAACGACCGCCTATGAGCGCATGCTCAAGGGCATGGAGGTTCGTCGTACGAACTTTCTCGACGCACGTCAGATGGGTGCGGATGAGCAAGCGGCCCTGGCTACGACGGCCGCCGCCTCGCTCGACCAGTTCCGACGCGCCATCGACTTCGCGGCGCAGCGCGTTGGAGACGCCCAGACGAAAGCCAAGCTCACCGAGGCGTCCGGCCAACTCAAGATGCAGCAGGGCGACCTGCAGATGCGCATTGCCGAGAAGAACGCTGCGGCAGCCGCCGCACAGTCCGCTCGTGTGCAAGAGATGCGCATGAAGATGCTCGACCAGATGCAGCGCGCGACGCAGGCGGATCCTGCGCTTGCCGAGGACATGGCTAAGCGGTACCCGGACCTCTACACGAAGTTCGACAACAAGATTCGAACGTCCAACGGGCTCGCGAACCTTGCCAAGACGATCACGGGAGCAGGCGATCCACAGGCGCTCAAGGATTACTGGAACACCACGGTCACGAAGGCATACCGCGACGTGCTGTCGAAGGTCGAAGGCGATATCGCGTCCGATCCAAAGACGAGCTTCTTCGATGGGATGAGACTGGCGCTCGTCCGCAAGCTCACGCAAGATGCGACGACACCTGAGCAGAAGCAGTTGGCTGCGGCCGTGCAGCAGCTCGTGAACTACAACCTTCGCGACATCAGCGGTGGTGCCGTGACGAACAACGAGAACGCGCGCGACATCTCTTCGCGCGTCTTCAGCTCGTGGGACGGGTTGAACAACTGGGTGGATACGCAGGCCCAGGACGTCCGCTCCAGTATTGGAGGTTTGATTGAGGCGGAGAAGGGCCACAACCCGGCGCTTGCGGCACGCATTGCGGCGGACTGGGGCGCAGGAATCGTTGCGTACGACGAGCTGACACGACTCCGTGGAGCGACGCGGGCGGCGCAGCAGATTGCCACGAAGGGCAAGCGATGAAGCAGACCACCGTTCGCCTCCGTGACCAGCAAGGCCGCATGGTCGACGTCCCGCAGGCGGACGCCGGCCAGCTGCTCGATCTCGGCTACGCGCCGACCGATCCTAAGCAGAGGGTCACGTTGGCCGAAGGTGGCGGCGAGGTGTCGCTTGGTGATTTGGTCAGCATCCGCAACCAGTACGGCATCACGCCGCGCCTGGAGACGGCGCAGCGGACCTTCGCCCGCACGGGCGAGGAACGCTTCGGCGGCGCGTTCGGCACTGCTGCGGCGCTTGCGTACGGCGGCGCGCAGGCGCTGACGGGCGGAGCGGCAGGCAAAGGCCTGATCGAGACCGGCATGGTCGAGCCCGAGACGCTCGGTCAGCTGCAGGCCACGAGGCCGAAGACCGTGCTCGCGGGCGAAGTGCTCGGCACAATCCCGGTTGCGGCGGCGACGAGTGGTCTTGGCGCAGGCAGCCTTGCCGGCATCGCTGCGCGCGAGGCAGCTATTGGCGCAGCGTACGGCGTCGGGTCGGAGTACACGCAGGCGGCCATCGAGGGTCGCGAGGCGCGCCCCGTCGAAGCCGGGCTCATGGGTGGGACAATCGGCGGCGTCCTCGGTGGGGCCATTGGCGGGGCCGGCATGGCCGTCGAGCGACGTGCCGCGGCCCGTGAGGCGGCAGCGGCAGCAAAGGCCGCGGAAGAGGCCGCCACGCTCCAAGGAAAGGCATCCGTCATTGAGCAGGCGAAAGACCTGTCGACGCGGATGGAGCAGACGGCGACCGAGTACAACTCGTTCCTCGGCAGCCTCGAAGACCTCGGCGTCTCCTCGCCCAAGGGCATCCGCAAGAAGTACGAGCAGGTCAGCAAGACCGCGGACGCGCTGTCGACGGCGCTCACCAAGGCAACGAGCGAAGCGGCGACGCTGGAGGAGAGTCTGCTCCCGATCCGCGCCAGCATCGCGGAGCACCGCACGACCATCGCCAAGGCGGCCGCGACCGCTGCGAAGGACAAGGAGATCAAGCTCGCCGAGCGTCTCACGCTGAAGGCCCAGGAGGAGGCCGAGCGTGCGGCGGGCCGCAGCACGAAGGGGCTCTTGTCCAAGATCTCCAAGGTGGATGCGGACATCGCGGCGCACGAGGCGGCCGAGCGGTCGCTGCAGAACCAGGCGCGCACGCTGGCCGAGACGGCCGGCATGGTCGAAGCCAACGCGGCGGGCAACAAGGCGGCGGTCTCCGAGGCCAACAAGGTCATCGACGACATGGCTCGCGTCGTGGGCCAGGATGCTCGTGCGGCAGCCGAGGCGGGCCGAGCAAACGCGGCCAAGGCGCGCATCAACGCGGAGTTCGAGGACGCGGCGCTGCGTGAAGCGGGGCTGACTCCGACGGCCGACTCGGTGGTGAACGGCGCGCTGCTCGCGGCGAAGGACGTGGACGCGACCAACTGGCGACCGTGGCTCCAGCGCGTCATGAACATCGAGGCCGGTTCTGGACGAGCGGCCAGTATCTTCGGACAGATCCTCGGCAACGACTCCATCATGACGAAGCTGCCCGTCGAGGCGGCGGTTACCATGGTGCGCATCGTCGACCGCGCTGTGGAGGAGGGTGCGTCCGCTGGCTTCCTGAAGCGCACGGCGGCCATCGGCGGCAACCGCCCGGAGTTCCTGCGCATCTCGAAGAACGCGGACCGCGTTCGCAACCTCGTGAACAATGCGGCGGGCGCCGAGGCCAAGGTGCTCCTCCAGAACGCGGGGCGCGAGGCCGATGCGCTTATCACGGGCGCTCGCCAGGCCGATCCCGCCATGGCGCAGGAGGCGATCCGCGAGTTCACGAACATCATCCCGAAGACCGAGGTCGCGGCTGCGGCAGCGCCGATCGCGGACGTGGCGCACAAGGAGGCGGTCGAGCAGGCCGTCACAGCGGCTCAGCTGTCGAGCACGATGGCTGGCGCTGAAGATGCCGTGAAGTCCCTTGCTGGTCGTGAAGCTCGGCTCGCCCGTGAATCGGCCAAGCTGACGAAGCAGGCCGCGGGCCAGGGCGTGAAGGCGGACGCGGCCAGGGCTCGTCTCGGCAAGCTCCAGGCGGAACTCCAGAGCGTTACGGCCACTCGCAAGGCGGCCGAGGAGACGATCCGCACGGCGCGCAGCGTGGCGGACGAGATGCGCAACGCCGGGGCGGCAGCGGCCTCGGCTGCGGCATCCGAGCGCGCGACCATCGCTGACCTGAACCAGCAGCTCCAGAACGTGCGTGCGGCCTCTCAGCTGGCGGACGCGGCGGCGAAGGTCCGTGCGCTGACCGACAAGCAGAAGGCGGCGGCGTCGCTGCGTGACCTGCTTGCGGCCAAGGAGCAAGATGCCAAGACGCTGCGCGACGGCATCCTGGCTCTCGATCGCGAGGGCGGCCGGTTCCGGACGACGCAGGGGCGCCTCGTGCCTCCTGGCGAAGAGCGCCTCATCGAGCAGCAGCTCAAGGCGTTCTACAAGACCGAGGAAGGCGCGAAGGTCCAGGCGGCGCTGAAGGGCGTTGGGGTTCAGCCGGAGAACGCGACGGCCATTGGCGCCGTCCTTGGTTCGGCCCTGGTGGAGAGCGTGCTCGGGCACGGGCTCGTGGGCACGATGCTCGGCGCCGTCATCGGCGCAAAGCTAGGCGGCCGTGGCGTCGGCAAGGTCGTGGCTCAGGTCATGAATCAGCTGAAGACGACGCAGGCGATCGACAAGATGATCGCCGGGTTCGAGAAGGTGGCGCCCCCGGTCGCGCGCGCCTCAAACCTGTCGTCGACCTACAACTTCCCCGTCGAAGAGGCGCACTCGTTCGTCGAGGACCTGAAGCGCGAGAAGGCGGCTATCGACACGGCGTGGCGCAACATCACGGCGATGCCGGACCTGAACCAGCGTGCCGTGGCTCAGGCCAAGCAGCGGTTCGACGACGTGGTCAGCTACCTCGACATGAAGCGTCCGCCGGCCGGCATCGTGACCGGCGCGAACGCCACCGAGTTCGCTCGTGCTGTGGCGGTCATCAAGAACCCGGAGCTCCTCCAGCGGTTCATCCGAGACGGCGCTCTTCGGCCGTCTGATGTCGAGGTGCTGCGTCGCGTTTCGCCGGCTGCGTACGAGAGCCTCGACTCGGCGGTGAAGCTCCTACACGTCGACCGTCCAGACATGGCGATTGCCCCACTCTTTGGCTTGAAAAAGTCCAAGAAAAAGGCCACCGGCTACACCATGAGCGTCTTCATGAGTCAGCAGCTGATCGGCGCCGCGCCCTCGCGCGAGCAGCCCATGATCGCCGGCTCAGAATCCGCTGCAGCGCGCGGCCGTCCGTCGAGCAAAAGCTCGAAGGTCGAGAACGTGAAGCTCCGCTAACACTCATGCCGGCATCAGGCCGGGGATACGACAGGCAAGGAGAACACCATGACGAGAATCGGAACAGGCCTCAGCAGCAAGACGCGAGTGTACTCGGTCGTGCCGTCGGACACGAACTTCCACCTGCTTGAGAGCCCGATCCCGCAGGGCAGCCAGGTGCCTGTCCGCGGTACGCCGATCGACCTCGTCAACGGTCCGGTCCGCACGCTCGACAGCTCGTACGTGCAGGGCATCACGATCTACAACGACACCACGACGGCGGGCGAGGTTCTCTACGTGGCGAGCGCGGACTACGACACGGAGCCGCCGACTGGCACCGGCACGAACACGGCGTTCAAGGTGATGCCGGGCGAGTCCATCGCCATTGACTGCCGTGATGGCTCGGGAATCGCCATCGCCTTCAGCAGCACGGTCGGACGCTCCGCCCGCGTGATCGGGAACTGACATGAGCGCCCCTCGCCTTCTCGCCCCGACGACGATCTCGGGCGGCGTGCCTACGGCTGGCGCTGGCACGCTGAACACTATCGCGCTGTGGACGACCCCGGACGGGAACACGCTAGGCAACTCCCTGCTGACGCAGTCCGGCAACATCGTGACGAACGCGTCTGGAGCGATCCGCGCGGCGGGTACGACGCAGACGTCGCCCGCGTTCACGCGTCATGACACGACGACCAGCGGCATCTACTTCCCGGCGACGAACGAGATCGGCTTTACGATCTCCAGTCAGCACGCGATGTTCATCAGCTCTGGTCGCTACGTCGGCATCGGCACAACGAGCCCCGCGGGCCGCTTGGACGTGGTTGGCGTCGCCGCCTCGTTGGGTTGGGCTATTCGCGCGCAGGTCAACAGCGCGAACACGTCGCCAGCACTGAACGCGGAACTTGGGCTCAACCTCAAGAACACAAGCGCGACGGTCGGCAACTACACGTCGATCACGAACCGCGACAGTTCGGACAACGCGAACACGCAGATCAACTTCATCAACGTCAACAACAGCGGCAGCGGCGCGATCAACTTCGTCACGCGCGACTCGGTCGGAGGCAGCGGCGAACGCGCCCGCATCGACTCGGCGGGGAACTTCGGCATCGGCGTCATCCCGAGCGCGTGGGCGTCTTCGGTGCGCGCCGAGGAAATGCGCACGCACGCACGATGGAACTACAACAGCGGCAGCGATTCAGTTGCCTATTGGACCGTGAACGCTTTCCTCAACAGCGCCGGGAATGCGATCTACAAGGCGTCCACTGCAGCTTCGCAATACAGTCAGAACGGCGGCGCGCATGTATGGGAGCGCGCGGTCAGTGGTACGGCAGGCAACACCGTTACCTGGCTGGAAAGCGCCCGCATCGACTCGTCGGGGAACCTCATCCTCAACACCGCCAACACCGGCGCGACGATTCAGGCGGCGGGCAGCCAGCAGGGCCTCAAACTCCCCGCGACGCCGGGCAACGCGGACGCGCAGACGCTCGATTGCTACCAGGAGAACCCGCTGGCCACGACGGCAGGCAACGGATGGACGCCGACGATTGGCGGCACTGCGGCGCAGTGGGGCGGAACGCTACCAACCGTGAGCTTTGCGCGGTATGTGCAAATCGGATCAATCGTCTTTTGCGACGTACGTTTGACGAGCGCAAGCATCCAATCGACATACGGCGTCACGACCATTACGCCTCCGCCGCCTGCGCAAAATGCGTTCGCAACGGAAGTCGTCGTGCCCGCGTCTACCACATCGGGCGGCGTCACCGGAAACGGCGCACAGTTCGGCGGCGTCGTGTACTTGCCAACGCTTGCCGCAAGCACAGCGATCCGCCTGACGTGGTTTTACTTCACGACCTCCTGATAGGACTCACACCATGTTCGCCACCATCGAACCCGTTTCCGTATTCCCGTCCACGGCCACCGTGCTCTGGATCAACAACGTCAACGTGCAGCCGGGCACGAGCGCGAGCTACCAGTGGTGGCTTCAGGACGCGCAGCGCGCGAACCTCACGACCGGCACCATCAACCTCACGGGCGACGCTTACGCAGCGTGGGGCACGGACGACGACTACCTCTACACCTACACCGCCGCGCAGCTCGGCCTGACGATCATCGAGATCGTGCCCGACGCGCCGCCCGCTCCCGAGCCGACGCCCGAGCCCGCCCCCGTCGAGGAGCCTGCTCCGGTGGTTGACGACACCGCCGCTCCCGTGGCACCTTCCGTGGACACCCAGGAGGAATCGTGAACACGGAACAAGCATTTCAGAACCTCGTCCTCATCGTCATGCGCGCCCAGAAGGCGGGGCTGCTCGAACTCCACGAGGCGGTCGCGGTCAACGAGTCGCTCCAGACGGTGAACAAGGCCCTTGGCCTTCAGCCTCCGCAGCAGGCGGCCCCGGTGGTCGCCGAGCAGGCGCAGGCGTGATGTACGGCCCGCTCCTTAGCCTCGCGACGTTCCTGCTCGTGCAGGCAGGAGCGGCCATCTGGTGGGCCTCGCGTATCTCTGCGGAGATGCGCGCGGTCTCCACCGCCATCACGACCTTGACCAACAAGGTCGACAAGCTCGACGCGTCGGTGACGACGCACGAGACGGCGATCGGAATCATCCGGGCGATGAACGACTACGAGCGCCAGTCGATGAACGGAAGCAGCCATGAGCGAGCGCGTTGAACTCTGGGCGGTGTTCATCTGGCCGGCCATCACCGGCATCTTCAACGTCCTCTTCCGCACGAGGACTCCGGAGGAGTGGGTGGAGCGCGGGGAGAAGTACCCGCGCTTCGCCGCGGTGACGCGGC
>Ga0209990_10000581_pt1 | contig 35647 bp, 38 predicted proteins | sample NOAtaG_6_FD_187304 | JGI IMG/M metagenome (GOLD analysis project Ga0209990, IMG submission 187304) | Freshwater lake microbial communities from Lake Erie, under a cyanobacterial bloom - NOAA_Erie_Diel5S_2200h metaG (SPAdes) (version 2) | ecosystem: Environmental > Aquatic > Freshwater > Lake ...
GGAGCAGCGCAGCGGTGTTCTCGCCGATATCGGCCAGCGTCGCTTCCCCACGTGCCATCCCTTGGATCTTGGCCAGAGCTTGGTCCGGGGTCATCCCATCTTTTTCCAGTGCTCGAACGATCGCGAGATCCGCCGCTTTGTTCGCGTCGCCGTACCCCAGCGATTGCTTGACTCGTCGGAATGCGGGCATCACGGCGTACTTGCCCAGCAGCGCCAGAGTACCGGCGGTAGCGCCACCGGCCACCGCTCCTTTAGCGGCCTCTGAACCCCACTCCTCAATCGGCTTCTCGGTCGTACCCAGTGCTGTTGCGGCACCCGCCGCTGCCCCGGTACCGGCGGTACGAGCCACCGTGGGAGCTTTGCCGAATAGCAGACTCGCGAGCTTTGGGCCGAGCGTTTTGGCAGTGGAGGCGGTGAGACCGGGGATAAGCGATGCGCCACCAGTCATTACAGCTGGGGCGATACCGCCCACCACTTGCGCGGCGGTGGAAGACACCGGATTCTTTTCGCTGTACTCGCGCAGTGCTTCGCGCTCGGATTTTACGAGGTCCTCGTAGTTCCCCTGCCCCATTGCGGAGCGCATTCCGGCCACCGCCTCGTCACCGAATCCGAAGGTCAGCCCTTGCAGCATTTGGCTACCGGCACCGGTCGAAAACGGCGCTGGACGAGGGGCGGCGGGACGGGGAGCCGGAGCGTTTGGAGCGGCAGGAGCACCGGCCTTTTGCGCCTCGAACCGCTTAATCACCGCTTCGGACGTACCGGAAGGGAATTCATAGACCGTGCCGTTAATCACTCGCTCGATGGTCATTGCTGTTCCCTTCCTTGGGCGTCGACTTTAACGCGGGGCATTGAGAAGTATTGCTGGTACGTCATCCGGCTAGGGTTGATCTTGATCGTACCCTTTTCGTCGCGAGTCGTAATCGGGTTCGCTTCCAAGTATTTGCGCCACTGTGCTTGCGCGTGGGGTGTAATCGCACCGTTCACGGCTGCGTAGTTCTGCAGGTACGAATTGAAATCCCGGTCGCGCTGGCGCTGTGCCAAGTTGAACTCAATGATGTTCTTGTTGGTTGACGGCGATTTGTCCGAACTGAACGTCCCCAGCGCCATCCACTTCATGTCAGCGTTCGACACGTTGGAATCGCCCGGGATGCGGTTCATCTTCGCGGCCTTCGCAGCAAGCGAGTCGAATTCGGAGATCTTGGCGCGGTCGCCGGAGGTCAGCTTCGCCACATCGCCAATGCCCATGCCGAGACCGTAGGTATACCCGGTGCTAATCTCGGAGTTGAGCTTCAGCGCTCGTTGCAAATCGAGGATATCGGCGTCGGCACCCGCCACCAACGGCGCGATGGTTTCGTTGATGTACTTGTTCGCTTCCTTCGACAGAGCTTCGCGCTTTTTGGCCGCTTCGACCTTGTTCATACCGGCATACGCGGACTTGGGGTCCAGTGGCACACCCACCTCGACAGCCTTACCCGCGATGGCGTCAACGTCACCCCGGCGAATGTGGTCATCGATCTCTTGCTTCGTCCGTATGGTCTGCGCGTTCTGTTGCGCGATCGTTGTCTTCTTGCCCGTGCGCTCCAGATTCACGTCGGTCTGCAATTCACGCTGTGCACGAGCCAGATCTTCGGGCTTCAGTGGATCGCCACCAAAGCGCTGCAGAGCCTTGGCAAGTTCCGGATTTTGCGTACGGAATGCATCTCGCTGCATCTCTTGCTGCACCCGCTGGCGTTGCGTCGGATCGTTGACGTCGAGACCCAGTCGTGCGGCCACGTCGCGCAACGATTTGGTGTCCTCGAACATCTTGAACTTGGCGGCGAATGTGGGGTCGACCATCGACAACCCGGACTGTGCCGCGAATGCTTTCATCTCCGGCGTCGATTTGTCCAGCGCCAGCAGTTCTTTAATACGGTTGATACCTTGTGGTGACCGTGGATCGATACCTTCCGCTTGCACCTGCAACTGGTACGCGGTCATCTTGGGGGAGAGCTTCCCAGCGATCGAGAGGCCGAGCTTGGCCGCTTCCCGCTCTTCGCCCAGTTGCGCGTTCGCCAGTTCGTAGCGCATCTTCGCCAGTTGCGCTCTACGGTTGTCTTCACCCTCTTGTGCTTTGCTGTAGGCACCCACCGCAGTTCCGAGCGATTCGCCGAAGGAGCCCGTGCGAGTTGGTGCAAGAAAGCCTTGCGCCAGCGCCAGCATTGAGGGGTCGACTCGACCTTTACGGTTATCGAGTGCTGCCCGCATCGTTTCGCGTGCCGCAGCCACCTCGGCTAGGGCACGTTTGTACTCCTCGGTCTCGGACCCCATCGCTTGACGACCCAGAGCGGAAAGCGAGACTGACCCGATCTTCTCGGGGTCTACCTTCAACATCTGCGCCAGCAGTGGACTGTAACCCGATTCTGCGGCTTGCGTTTCTTCAGACATAGTCGCTCCTTAACCCCCGAAGTCGCCAAGCGAGTCCGAGAGGTCGATTTCTTCCTGTGTGCGTGTGTCATCGGTGTAATCAATGGTGTCGTTACCATAGTTCGAAGGATCCCCGGCGTACCCACCCTCGTTTGACCCACCTTCGGTCACGCCACCTCCGGTTGGCCCGCCCAAGCCCTTCAGCCATTCAAGCACACCTTTACCGCTTTCCGAGTAACCTTTCCCGAACAGCGCATCGAGAACACCGGATGCGGCGCTCGTACCACCTTGACCCGAGGCGAACAATGCGCCGAGGCCCGCGACCTGCGAGAGTGGTGAGGACGAGTAGGCACCGGGAATAGGAGCACTCGCTTCTTCCGACACTGTGGACGGAACCTTGAGGTTCGAATATACGTCGGCTGCACTCTTGGCCACCGTTAGCGGGGCCATGATTTCCGCTTGAGCAAGCTTCTGCTCTTCGCTGCCGAGGTTATACAGGCGTTCCAGCTCTTTCAGCTTCGTGTCGAGTTCCGACACCGCGATCCCACGTTGAGTCTCGGCTGCGTTGCGGTACAGCCCTGCTTGATCCGTTGCAGCTTTCAGTGCCGATGCATAGCCTTCACCCATCGCTTTCGACTGCTGCCCCAGCAAGTTCGCTTGAGCGTCCGCGCCCATCTGGCCCAACGCGCTCATCATGCGCGAGCTGCCGGAGGCCCCGGTATTGCCAAACGCGGCCTTGAGCGACGGGAGAAAGTTGCGCTGCATATTTTGCTGCTGCAGTCGCGCCATCTCGTCCGTCACCGCACCTGTGTACGGGTTCATGAACGACTGAATCAGCTCCGGCGTGATGCCTTTAGCAGCATTTTCTGCGGTGGTGACGGCATCAGTCATCGTGTCGGTGTACTCATCCAGCTCGGTCTCGGCTGTATCGAGCACGCCTTGCTGCAGATCGGACATCGGCTCGATCAGCTCCGAGCCGGTTTTCTTCAGCAGGTCCGTACCCGGTTTGGCTAGACCTTCGAGGTATGTGTTGTACCAATCCGGGCCGGTAGTTTCTACCGTTTTGGTGGTGTCAATATTCGGTAGTGGATCACCTTGGGTCAAGCTCATTTGATGCCTTTCATGTACGCCAGTGGAGATTTAGCCTTGGGCGGGATAGTTTTAATGGACCCCGAGCGTTTGTGCTGACGAATTGCCTCTCGGAATTCATCGAGCTTTCGCGCCCCTTCCTTGTTCGATCCATCGCCCAGTGCCGCGACGATTTCGGCGTCGAACACATACTCACCATCGGCAAGCTTGGCCGGAATGAGGTCGTCTTGACCCCCACCGGCACCCTGCACGTAGTGGGAACCTTTGTGTTCAACATCGCCGCCTGACGCCGCTTGAAGTGGAGAAACCATTATTTTACCACTGCTGGTGGGGTCCTGTACACCCCCTCCGCGTTTGTACGGGGCGAGTACCGAAGCGACCGAGGGCTCGGAGCCGTAGGAGAAGTAGTCGGATGTGGGCTTTTCGGTCCTGTCCTCAACTCCGGAGGCTCGGCGCAAAGCAGAGAGGGATTCTTGTTCTTGAAACATAGGGTTATTCTCCGGGAGCAGACCGGCGAAGGCTGCAAGAGGTGCGATATTGCGGAATTGACCACCGAGCCAAGTCTCCGAAACATCACCGGGGTCGTAAGGCGGTGTAGTACCGGCGGTGCTAGTAGGCACACCAGAAGACCGCGTCCGGGATTGGGACTGTCGCCCCTTGGCCCGAATCGCTCTGCGTCTCTCCACTTCTTTCCGTGTCACGACTTCGCCAGTGACGGCATCAATCACCAAATCGGTCTCTGCACCAGTCTCTGTGTCAGTCTCCGCAGGTTCGCGGGTATCTACGATTTCCAATTCACCGAGATCGGTCACATCACTGGGTTCTTCGGGCGCACCGGGGCCGTCACTGCCGGGTTCGCGGGTATCTACGATTTCAATTTCACCAAGATCGGTCACATCACCGGGCTCACCGGGCTCACTGGGCTCACCGGGTTGTCCGGACTCACTGGGTTGTCCGGACTCACTGGGTTGTCCGGACTCACTGGGTTGTCCGGACTCACCGGGTACTCCGGGGTCGTTATCGTCACCACGAATCGCCGACAGGTCTGCATCGGTCAAGTTGGCTTGGGTTTCATCGAGCGAATCCGAGAGATCTCCCACATTCGTGGCAGCGTCGAACTCACCAGTGGGTTTAAACCACGCATTTTGCGTAGCATCGTAGTATGTGCCATCAGACTTGGGCAGCATTTTGTCATCATCGTCGTAACGAGCAGTCTCATTCATTACGGGATCATTTTTTGACGCAAGCGTGTAACCGGCGGGGGGACGAACACTTGTCGCTTTTGCATCTTCCGCATAGATGGGCATTCCTGAGCCCTCCACACGAATTGGCAAGCCACCTTCAGTGGATGCCGTTTGAACGCCAGATGGCAAGTTAACCGTGCCTGATCCCACAGTGATAGCGTCCGCAGCAGCCATGGCTTCTTCATCGGAAGCACCGGCGTTTTTGGCCGCGATGAACGCGGTATAACCGGCCTCAGTCATGTCGTCGGGTACGCGGTTCGTGATGCCGCCCCCACTGTCTTTGGCACCTGCAATGGCTGCTTTACCCGCAGAGATGGCGGTGTTGATCAGCACCTGATCCAGAGGCTTGCCCGATATCACGCCGCTTATGGCGTTCTTGACCATTTTCTGCTGCGCTGCTGTCAAGTCTTCCGAGAACCCCGGAATGCTATTGCCTATAAAGTCAATGGCCCCTGCGGTACCCCCACCAACAGCACCGGACACAATCGCATCGCCGATGTCTTTGTCTGTCAAAGCCGCTTTTGCTGCGGACGTGGCTGCACCCTTGAATGCGTTACCAAGAATCCCGCTGGTGTCAATTGTGTTGAGATACCCCGCGCCCTCTTTAATGAGATCGGAACCCGGGATACCCTGTAGGATGGTGCTGACGGCGATGTTTTTGATTATGTCTTCGATGTCACCGCCTTGCGCCAAAGAAAATGCTGCTTGCGCTGCGATCTGCTGCGGGATGGACAGCCCACCTGTCGCAATTGCAAAAGCAATATTGCCGATTGGACCAATGTCCTGCATGATCTGTTTTAGCGTATTGGTCGATCCACCGTATGCTGTGTAGAAGTAGGGCGTACCATCCGCGCCGAACTGAACCCCGTAGCCTGTAGAGCCATCTCCAGCAAATGTGCCGCCCCAGATATTGCCGCCAGCCCTGTCGTATTCAGCAGGAAGTGCTACGCCAGTTTTTTTATTGCCGTAAGTCTCTCCGAGCTTCAAATACGCCTTACCATCCTTCTTCACAACGTAATTTAGTTCGTTGCTGTCAAGCGGACGGTTACCATACACAATCCCACCACTACCATCTTCATTTGCAGCCCCTAGATTGACAGTTGCGGTATATGCAGATTCAACTTTGGCGTCTTTGGGAACCTCATTGAATACGTAATAATTTACCCCGTTCATTTCATCATAACGAGCCTCTATGGTGTAATCACCAGCAGGTCTTTTGTTTTTATCTTGATCTAGGAGCCATGCGTCATATAAAAATGGCGGTGGATTTTTGGTGTTAAAAACTTGACGCCCGTTGTAGTAACGAGCTTCATTAATAGGCTCAAGAATCGGAACTCTACCAAAATCTTTGAGGTTCGTGATACCTACAGAAGTTAACCTTGACGCCATGGCTTCTGCGTTTGCCGCAGCAGAGCCGAAGCCTTGACCGGACCATTGGCCTGTTGTGCCTTGAGCCAGAATCTGGGTAGCTAACCTGTCGGTATCACCTGCTGTGCCTGTGCCTAGACGATACTCTCTGGCACTGATCTCTCTGCCTGTGGTTTTATCAAAATACTGGGTGGTACTAGGACTGTAGAAAGACTTGATTGCGGCATTACCATCTAAATCAATGTTATATATATCAGGCCCGTCACCCAAATACTCACCCGGTGTAGTGCGTACTTCGTACCTGTCGCTGTACGCTGGTGCGCCCGTGATGAATCCTCCCATTACACCCGAATGCAGTGCGCTATCCATCATGCTCTGCGGGATATTTAAATTCTTGCCACCAGCCACTACGTCTGCATAAGACAGCATCCCACCAGCTTGTCTTGCAGCATTTTTTACCAAGTCGTTTACCTGCGCTTGGGTGTAAGTTATTGGCGCAGCAGCAGCAGCAGTTGTTGGCGCAGCAGCAGTTGTTGCGGTGGTGGCCGAGGCCTGCGGCAGTGCTCCGGTGGTTGTCGCGGCATTCGGTGTAGTTGTGGTGGCGGAAGCCTGCTGCAATGCACCAGTGGTCGGTGCTGCACGACCCTCGTTGACACCGAAGTTTTGGTAATGAGATGTAGCGAATTGCTCAGGCGTCATGCCTTGCGAGTTTTTTGCGTACTCCGCAGCTACGTCAGGGTTTGCGGTGAAGTAGGCTGGCTGAGCAGCAGTGGCTTCAACCATTGCGGGCAAGACACCCGATAGAGCACCGGGTGCAGAACTCGCGACATTTACTCCGATGCCCTGCGACCCCATACCGGGGGTATTAGCAATTTGCGCCGCCGTTGGTTGCGCTGCGGCAGCTTGAGACAAAGCACCCGTTGGTTGCGCTGCGGCATCAAAACGAGACTGCACGACATTTGTGTCGATGCCTGTGACCTGCGCTATTTGCTCTGGCGTCACCCCATATTGAGCCATAGCTGCCGCAATTGTGGAGTCGCTCATACCGGGGTTATCGGTCAGAAAGCTAGCGATTTGTTCGTTCGATACAGTCATATTATCCTGTCGATGTACTTACTTGGTTAACTACCGCCAGCACCCACGACCGCCAATCATCAAACTCGTAAGGGTCTGGCACCGCATCGTTCGCGAACAGATCAATACCCTTAAAACCAGCCGCCCAGCCTTTCCAGTTCTCTTCCCCATCTGGTATTGCAAGCTGCTGTGTGGCATACGCCTCGCACATAAGCGATGCCCATGAATCCCAAGTTTGATAACGGGGATCGTAAACGACCGACATTAATAACCCCGGACGTCGCCAGTGTCGGCGTTGATGATGATGCGCCCGACTTGGTAGTCGCCACCGGCCACATTCGATACGAACAGGAGTCGCAGTTCGCGTCGCTGTTCGCGCATATCGATCTTGTTAGTGCCGGGTTCAAATGGGAACGCATCCGAGATCTTGTCCTCGGATTGGGCAAAGGGTCGACCAGTTACGTAGCACTCCATCGTGCCCGACTGCAGAAAATCGGGTTCTACACGCTCGATGTGCAACCATTTGTTCTCGCCCACTGGACTGGGCTGCGATGGACCCCCGGATACCCACCCGAGGTCATTGGTCTCGAAGTACGATTCGATAGCGACACTCGTAGTGCCAAGGACAGCATCGGTGCCCACTTCATGCTGCCAGAGGGAGACGAATGAATTGGTGATCGTGACCGACACCTGAAGACCGACACCGCCGCCTAGCGTTGCGTTGCTAACCGCGATCGAGTCCCCCACTAAATAATCAACACCCTCGTCTTTAATCACGAACGAGGTGACCACGCCAGCAGCAACAGTCACCGTTGCAGTCGCACCGGAACCGCTGCCGCCGGTCACCGGGAGGTAGGAGTATGTGCCGTTAGTGTAGCCCGCTCCACCACTCACCAGCGTAACAGTGGCTATACCCCCAACAGCGTTCGTCTCCCATCCCGCAGCGATAGGGAATCGGAACACTTGCGAGAAGTATCCAGCGGATCTACGCGCCCCGACAGCCGTGCCCGCGTCGTACCAGCAATTCTCGCGGACGTTGTAGATGATCGCGTCGTTGCACTCGGTGGAGTCGCCGCGAGGATAGAACCACCACACTTCGCCGAACCGAGGAACTTTGGTTACCCACACCTTCTGGCGCTGTGCGTAGTTCAAGTTGTCGAAGAAGTAGTTCTGGTTCATCGTGTTCGGAATTTCCTTCACGACACCGTTGTACAGCAAGAATCGGTCAGTGCCGATCCAGTAATAAATGCCGTCGTACTCGATAACGCATTGGGAAGACAAGATCGAAGACTGGCTCGAAACCGTGTCGTACCGCCAGAATTGCGTAACCGCAGTCGTCCCAATGTTGATCGTGGTCGGGTTGTAGCTGACCCGGATGAGCGAGTCGAGCGACCAGAAAAGACCGGACGGGGAATTCGAACCGCCGCGCACCGGGAGGCCTTGCACGATCTTACCAGTCGCCACGTTCTGCGCGTTCGCGTCAGCCGATACCCAATCGGACAAGTTACCCGAAGAGCAATTGCGCAGCAACCCGTTGTTGCCGTATACAAACACGTAAGGGTGAAGCACCACGACGCCACCCGACACGTCGATTTGGTTGTCGAACGTCACTACCGTGGCGGCACTAGTCGCAGTAGCAGCGTTCGAGATCACGACGTTCTGGTATTGGCCCAGAGTGAACACCAAACCGGTAGTAGTGCCAGCTGTCGTTACAATAGCGGAACCGCCGGAGGAAGCCGACAGCGTGAACGTCGTCGTGTAATTGGTGGCGATGATGAAATACGTGACGCCGGAAGTTAGACCAGTGGCGGTACCGGTTAAGACGCCAGTCACCCGCACCGTCTGGCCAACGAATAGACCGGCAGTAGCAGTGCAAGAGAGCTGGCCAGCTGTACCAGTCACCGCCACCGCGTTCAGCACCGGCGCTGCAAGGGTCGTGGATACCACAGTCGTATTTGCTGGGATGCCCGTGCCGGTCACCGTCTGGCCCGCGCCGATCAGTATATTGGTGGTCGCAAGCGCCATCGAAGTGGTGTTGTTGAGAACTACAGTGTCGGTAAATACACCGATCGCCGACATCGTGGTTCCGGACACAGAGCCACTCAATACGGGGGTGTTTACCGAATTGTTGATGTCGCTCAGATTCTGGCCCGGGTGCGCCAGCAGTAATGTGTCGCCGCCACCCTGTGTGTCCGTGAACACATCGAACTGGTACAGGTTATCATCATTAACGGTAAAATCGCTGAGTGTCAGGTTCGTGATGCCGGACCCCACACCGTTGTTGTCAATAGGCAGCACCTGAATACCGTTGCGGTGCCCATTGAAGACGTAATTAAAGTTGTTCTGGGGGTTTACGTAGATCCCCCGGCTAGGACCGGCCAAGTCGTTAACAACCCCCCTGTAGCCGCCCATTTTACGTGGGCGTCCGCGTTGAAATCGTACCCAACGACCATCAGCGTAGAACTGCTTGTCGAAAACCGTTCCGTCCCGTTGAACCCCCGGTTTAGTATCCAGCGCGAATACTTTTTTGGTCATCAGAATGTCCCGCCAGAAATGCCGCCGCTGAAGTAGCCAGTGCCTGTGACTTCAATGCCGTTTGAATCAACTTCAAAAATTTGAGTTCCGAGAACGGATACGCCGAAACGACCAGCACCCGGGCGGAAAATACCAGTGCTTGGCTCAAGGCCAAAACTGAGCGATGGTCCCCCAGCAGTACCACTGATCAAGCTAACAGAAACGCCACCCGGGAATGTTGTGCTGGCGTTCAGCAAGTTGGTCGCATCACAGATCAATGTTGCTTGACCCGGTGGCAAGACTGCGGGAATAGAGCCAAGCACACCCGTGGTAAATGTCAGAGTGAATGCTCCAGCGTTGCACTGGTTGGAGAGGACGTAAAAGTTAGCCACCGGGGGAACGGTGACAGTGACGTTTCCCGTCAGCGTTCCGGTGTAGATCTGGATCGTGTTGGCCGCTTCACTGGCTGTCAGGGTGTAAGTTCCAGAGACAATAGGCTTGGTCAACACGCCGAACTCAAACTGGGTGCTCACGCCGTAACCAACAGTCACATACTCAGCGCCAGTGGAGACGATAAACGCAGACTCGCTTGGCGCGAAATTCTTAGACGCGCCGCCGTCAATACTCCCGCTGGCAGGGGTCATCGTGACCGTTCCGGTTCCATTGTTCTTGAACAAGAAAAACCAGTTGTTTCCAGTTGCGGAGGCAGTGGGCAAAGTTACCGTTGTTGCACCGCCAGTCCAAACCATGGTTTTCGCCCTGTCGGTGGTCAGGAACGTGTACCCAGCCGTCACCGAAGCAAAGGGATGGCTTTGGTTCAGGGTCGCGTTGGATGCCACCAAGCCGGAGCCAGCAAGGGTTGCGGCATCAGCCGCAGATGTCCCAACACCAAAGGCGATGTTGCCCCATGTGCCTTGCTCGTCGTTGTTTTCCGTGATGTAGATGTACTTGGCCTCACCAGCGGCAATCGTGATGACGGTGTTCGTGCCAGCAAAGTCTTTGACCGTGAAGGTGTTGGCCCCCACGTTGCGGATCATGGCGTCATTGCCCACCGAGGTCTGATTTGCCGGAGGCATGAACAGAGACAGGCCAGCAGTCGTGGCCGTGACGTCCATGATCCGAGCAGCGTAGTCATCCGTGGCGTTGCCATTGATCGGCCACTCCAGTTGGGTGTTGGCCGCAATGGTGATGGAGCGGTACGAGACGTCAGTCGGCTGAATGACGTTGCCGGTAAAGGGGCTGTTGTAACTCATGAATCCACCGCTATAGCTTGACGATCAGCGACCCGGAGTTTATCTTCGGCTTTTAGCACCTCGATAATCTGGCTATACTCGGCCTTCCACATAGGAACGCGATCATCGTTTTTAAGGAAAGGCATTGCTTGCAACAGCGTGCCGTACAAAAGCGCTTGAGGCGCATAAATCGTAAACCAGTTCGTCTGATTCGACGAATCGAGTGGTTGAGCACGTTCGTAGTAAAGCACTTCGAAATTATACGCGACGTCTGGCGTCGGACCCACCAGCCAGTGCGTGTAATCGTAGTCGCAATAGAACAGTGGCTCACCCGTTTGTGCGGGGTCGGGCCAATAGTTACGAATGTATTCATATTTGCGCGACAGAATGGGCTGGCGCTTACCGCCCACGGTCACATTCATGGACACGGTCTTGTGCCACCGAGCGGGCTTGTCGATCACATTCGCGTTTGCGACCATCTGGCTCGTGTTCACGGTCAAATTGCCGAGGAACTTGATCTCCGCTGCGATCACCTGCTCGGCGAGCATGATGAAAAGAGGGATCTTGGCTATCGTCGCTGCGTCGGTACGTTCCAGATAGCTTTGGACGTCCTCGACCAGCGAGTCGTATGTCATTACCGCTGCGGTAGTCATGAATATCTCCCGAGGGTGTTCAAAGGGGTTAACGAATTATACCAGAGCTTTGCCATAGGGTCAAGACAGGAATAGGGTACGTTCAGCTTCCCGGCGCTTGACCAGTCCCGGCAGCACCTTCCCACCACCCTTGGTCCAGACCCGAAATGCGTCGGCAGCACCTTCCCAATCCCCCCGGTTGGCCTTCATTCGGATAGTGGACCGCTGGAGGTTACCTAACCCGAAGTTAAAGGATATAGAGACCAAAGCGTCGAAGCTGCCTTGACGGCTAACCACGCCGGGAACAAGTCGAAGAACACCCCGTTCAAAATCCGCGACATCAGTTCGGAATAATTCGTCGATCTCTTCTTTTGTCCAGACACGGTTGTCCTCCGGCTTTAGCGGGTACTCGCTGCGAATCATAGGGATGTCAGCCTTGGTCTTTCCCGGTGGCCGAACCATCGGTAACCTAATCTGCTCTTGGTACAGGACATGGCCGTAGCCAATCGTCCAGATGTGCGCTGGGCAAAGGTAGGGTTTGTTCCTGCACCCCTCGTAGCGGTGCATCAGGTCTTCCCCGGCTTTGCTCAGTTTCACTTCTTACTCCACTGGCGGCTACCAAACCAGAACCCGATGATGCCGCCCAGCATCGCCATCTCGTCAGAACCAAAGATCAGGTCAGAGTATTTGACGACATCATCAATGCTCTGAATCAGGCCGGGGTTTTCGAACATGTACCAAACCATGCAGAAGTTAATCAGCACCAGCTCAATCACGAAGATGTAGGTCACCGTGGGGCGCACTGTACCAACGTAGCTGGAGACCCATGTGGAGGCCTTCTCAAGCACCTTGGCGTCGTGGGCAAGAGCCGCCTCGGTCATCTTGGCGTCGGTCTCCATCGCCACCTGCTCGGTGCGGATTTCCTCGACCTTGGCTTGAGCGGCAAAGCCCGCAGCGGCCAGAGCCAGTTCACGCTCGGTCTGGACAGCGGCCAGAGCCAGCTCGTGCTTCTGGTCAGCCTTGTTCTGGAAGTATTCCAGCAGCTTGGGCAAGCCGGAGATCAGCAGACCTCCGAGAGTTGAAATGAGTGAAAGCATCAATTACCCCTTTTTGTTAACATTGCACTGGCGATTTCCAGCATAAATTTCACCTGTTGGGTGTCCTGTGGTGGCTCTATCCAGCCCACCGTAATTTGACCGACGAACCTGTGACTATCTGGTGGAACGCTTACCCGGCAGGTGTACCCCACACCCTTCTCCAAGTACCACAACCCCACCTCAGACTGCGCGTAGCGGTATTCCCCGCAGGGAATCTCGTTGGTCATCAGCTTGATCACGTCCGCATTATTGGCCGAGTTCTGGCTGAAGAGGCCTACATCGATGTCCTCGATGGTTTTGTCCCTGCCGTCCTTGGTGTACGCCCGGTACACCGTCCGGCTGTTAAACAGTGGGTTGACCTTGAACACCGCCACCACCGTGGCCCCTGTCTTCTTCATCAGCAGCGAACCCACATCATCAGATCGTCCGGTATTGATCTCCGGCAGCTTCTTGGACTCCTTGTAGGCGTCCCGCATGAACTCCTGATTCTGCCACAGGAAATACCCCGAGAACGTAATCACACCCATCAAAACGATGGCGAACAGCTTGAACGGCGAGTCCACATAGGACAGCACCTTGTCGACGATGGATTCTGGTTTGTCGCTCATCGCAAGTGCAGCATGTACAAGACGATGCCGTAGATGATCAACGCAGCCAAAACCACAGACGCCATGCCAAGGGCAATGTACTCAATTAACTGCGCCAGTCGTTCAGCCCTGAGCCTCTTTTCTCTAGCTGCTGCTTCTGCGTCTTCCCTGCGCTTACGAGCAGCGGCGGCTTGGAACTTCTGCCAGTCACCCCACATCCCCGGACGGCCAGCGTAGACCATGCGCTCACGCAACTCTTCTTCTTGTTGCTTGAGTTGTTCAAGCGCCATGAATTCCTCAAGGTCAGAGCCGCCACCCTTCTTGGTGACGTTCTCCTGAATCTTCGCCTTGTTGTCGAAGTAGTCGAAGACCCGAGAGCCAAGCTGGTGCAGCTCCTTGCCGTTGGCCAGAGCACCTTTTATAACTGCAAAGGCCGCATTGGCGGCGGCAATTTCTGCCAACATACACTACCCTAAAACGAGAATGACGGCTCGAGCCGTCCACACAGTCAGTATCACAATACTGGCCGCTGCAATGAAAGCAACGAACCAGTCCTGCATGGCTACAGCCCCAACAGCTTTTTTACGAACTCAGCCGCCACCCCCGGACCTAGGAGCACAGCACCGATTGTGATGTAGAGCAACACCTCGATGGTCTTCATGCGCTTCTTGCCAGCGTCGAGCGATTCGTTAATCTTCTCGTAGCGTTGGGCGCAGACAGCCTCGTGGGTGGACAGCCTTGCATCTGTTGCGTCAATCGTGTTCATGCTGCCTCGTTGGGTTCTCAAGTTGCGGATCAGCTTGCTCTTTAATCTTTACGATCAGCGGCCAAGCACCTGTCTTGGATGGTAACTCACCCAGCACTTGCAGGATGAAGTTGATCTCATTAGGGTCGAGGTTAAGGTTCATGGGTTCTCCAAGGTGAGTTGGGGTTAACCTATACGGTACATGATGTACGTGCTGGCTGTGGTGCGGCGAATACGGAATCGCCCAGTAATGTTGGTTGCAACAGTTGCCCTTCCAACTATTGTGACGCCCGTATTCCCAGCCATTGTGATCGTGCCGGAAGCTGTGTTGATGACTGAAAAATCGTACCCAAGGTCGTCTGCTGCCCAGCTAACCAAAGTGTTCAAGTCAGAACCCAAAGGCATGGTCAGAGTGAATGACGTGCCAGTCGCCACAATAATCTGAGTTTGCAAGTCAGTATTGGTCAGCGTTGCAAGGCCGGAAAAACTTGCGGGTGTTGGGGCGTAAACAACCGCTGCGCCCGTAAGAGATTGAACAGACGTTGCGTCCATTGCTTGGCGCACATTACCTGCGCCATCACTTAAAACAATCCAGTTACTACCTGTTGCAGAAATAGGTGCGGCTGCTCCTGTGTAGCCGCCAATAATTACGTTGTTGGAGCCTGTGGTAATGTTATAACCCGAGAAAGCACCAATTCCAGTGTTGTAATTACCCGTAGTGTTACCATAAAGCGAATTGGAGCCAATAGCTGTGTTGTATTCACCGATGGTGTTAACGGCAAGCGCTTGGCTGCCGTTAGCGGTATTTTCTATTCCTGTGGTGTTGCCGGAAAGCGCAGATACACCGTTGGCTGTGTTAAAGTTGCCTGTAGTGTTGTTGTAAAGTGCTTGGTAGCCATTGGAGGTGTTATAGGCTCCGTTAGTGTTGAAAACCAACGAATTTGCTCCTGTCGCTGTATTATAGGCCCCCGACACATTAGATTCCAACGCTCCTCGACCTAAAGCAGAATTATCGACACCCGTGGTATTGGCCCCTAAAGCACTCAAACCAACTGCAGTATTAGAAGATATTGCGCCGCCGCCCAAACCAACAGTCAAGCCTTGAATAGTAGCGCCGTTTGTCACGCTCAGTGTGGTGGATGCAGTGATGGCCTTGGCTGCAAGGGTGGTGTTGTTTACCGTCAACGTGCCAGTAGCAGCGCCAATGCTTAACGTAGTAGCAGCGCCACCGAAATTCAACGTGGTCGCTGTGGTGTTCACCAAAGCAAATGTGGTTGATGGGGTGGTCAGGCTGGTAGTAATTGCTGGGGACGTCCCAAACACAGCTACGCCTGTGCCCGTTTCATCAGTTAATGCTGCACGCAAGTTTGCGGATGATGGAGTGCCTAAGAAGGTAGCCACGCCAGTGCCCAAGCTGGTGATGCCCGTTCCGCCGTTAGCAACAGGAAGAGTACCAGTAACCTGAGTTGTCAGACTCACGCCAGACAGCGTACCACCAAGGGTCAAATTGCCCGAGGAAGTGACCGTACCAGTCAGTGTAATGCCGTTGACAGTACCAGTACCCCCAACGCTTGTAACGGTCCCCAAGGCTCCGGTGTTCGACGCCAGCAGCTTGACTGTTCCTGCGGCGTTTTTGAAGTACAAGCGCTCGTCAGTCGTGTTGAGAGCAAGTTCGCCAGCGGCAAGGTTTCCTGCTACCGGGACAGCTGAAGCGGTGCTTGTGCGATAAAGCTGAAGAGGGGTGAAACCGATTTGTGCCATATTTTTTCCTTACATTAAAAGCATGAAGCTGCTGTTGTCGCCAGCAGATCCAAAGTTCCAGCCAGTATTGTTGCCGCCATCCACGTTGCCTTGAGATGTTGGCGCAAACCAGTATCCGGGAGTCGGAGTGACGTTGGAGTCCGTGATTGAGCAGAAACTGACAACCACCTTGCTTCCCGTGGCTTTGACGAGGTTCCACTGAGTTCCGGGGGTTTCGCTTTGCAAGGTCACAAGGTTTCCAGCCGTGCCGGAGACATTGAAGTTGTTGACTGTCTGAGTTGATCCCGCCTCAAAACCCAAAGTCAAAGGCTGGGCACTGTTGCTGATGCTGTTGAAGGTGCTGCTGTCGTAAAAGCCACCGGGCTGAGTTGTGGAGAACACCACATTGTTGTACGTTTTCCCGCCACCATAAAAATACTGTTGAGACAAACCGGTGAATGGCTCGGCCAAGTAAATGGTGGATGTGCCAGCGTTGAGGGTGTAAGAAAATCCCGAATCTGCAACCTGCCAAGATGCGGACGTTGTTGTCGAACCGAAGCAGGTGAATGAGCTTGATCCAAGGTTAAGTGTGCGATCTCCATTAGCCGCAGAAGTGCCAAATTTCCCACAGGACACAGCATAGCCGTTTGTGGTAAAAGTTCCCGCCAACAGTAAGAGGGTTCGTGTAGACCCAACAGTCAAATCATCTTGAAGCGTCCATGTGCCACCAATACCGTTGAACGTAATTGGAAAATCAAGCGTTTGACCTGCGGTGGTGATGGTCTGAGAACTCGTGCCAACAAAAGTGTTGGTTAGCGTGCCAGAAGCCACAACCATGCCAGAAACAAGCGTGAGGTTACCGTTAATGTTTCTGGTTGCGTTGCCAAATGTTCCTGTAAATCCACTTGCAAAAGTGAGACTACCAAGCGTTGTTGTTCCGCTTGTTGTGACTATGTCACCCGCAGCCGCCACATTTATATTTGGGGCATTAACGTATGTACCAAAAGGCGCTCCAACCGCAATTGCTCTTGTTCCAACAGCGCCAGAGTAGGTCAAGTTAAACGTGGGGGTGACGTCAACAGTATAGCTTCCGGTTGTTCCAAAGTTGACAACGGTAGCGCCGCTACCCGTAACTACAATTGGAACGGAGTTGGTCACAAGCCGACGAACCACGCTGCCTGTTCCGCTAAACGTCCCGGTTGTCAGCGTAAAGCCGTTCACATCCAGTGTGCCAGCGGTTAGTGTTGTTGCGCGGGTTGAGTCCACACCTGCTGGCGATGGTCCCACAACCACGTCGCTCAGTAGCCGCCAAGTGCCGCCTACGCCGTTGAAAGTAAACGGGTTGTCAAACGTCACGCCAGCAGTGTTGATTGTCTTTGTGCCAGATGTGGCGGCAAATGTATATACGCCTGTTCCCGCTGTTCTAGTCATGCCAGTTGAGGCTTTGAAATTTCCGTAAACCGTTAACGTGGTGTTTGCTAAGTTACCTGCAAATCCCGTTGGATTTGTACCGTCTGTAAAATCCAAATCCTTTACAACTTGATTGTTCGTAATTGTAAAATTACCAGTGCCAGCAGTAATCCTGAATGAAATACTGTTGGCTTCAGTTACTACGCCGGGGGTAATTGTCCTTGCTGTTGCGCTGTTGTCAGTGCAAATAACCAGTGGCGTACCTGTGGCTGTGGTTGTGGTCGAACCTGTGAAGATCGTGCCTGTGCCTGTCAGTGTGATGTTGCCTGTACCAAAAGCCAGAGTGTTTGCGCTTGCGCCAGCGGCGAACAAAACAGTGGTCAACACATTGTTGCTCAAGTTCAACGTGCCAGCCGTTAAAGTAACCGTACCTGTCACGTTGGGTGCAACGATTGGGCTTAGGTCCACCGCTGTATTTGCGGTTAAGCTGACACCTCCACCCGGAGAGTTAATAATTAAATTTTGCAAGCGAAGGGTAATCCCTGCGGAATTCAAGGCCTGAACCGTACCTTGGTTGGCAAAGGTCCACGATGGAGTGCCTGTGACGGTTACCATTGTCATGGCCGATGTGAGAGTCACATCGCCGTAAATAACGGGGTCACTGTTACCCTGCGTCCAATTGAACGCAACGGTGCGACCGCTAAAGTTAAGCGTGCCCATGTTCCAAAGTGCATCAATCGTGACAGTGTTTCCGGTTCGCAGACCGTTGCCTGTGGTGGCTCCAGAGTCATCAATGATGCAAGTATCTTGAGCCAACGGGAAGTTGGCTACAGCAGGTACACCCCCGCTTGATGTAGCCCACGCATTTACATTTGACCAGTTTGCGCTTGCCCCGTTGACGGTGCTCCAGTATTTGGTAGCGGCTGCGGTGAATGTGATGTTGCTGTTGTTTTTGCAATCACCAAGTCTTGTACCAGTCCACGGAGAAGCCGCAGAAGCACCCGCAGCAACAATATCCCGGAAGTCAACATCAGATATGGCGGTCAGCGTGCCAACAGTCAGTGTGCGCTGAGTGCCTATTGCGTCGCTTCGGACAAAGGTTCGTGTAACCGCTGATGCGCCTGCACTCAAGGTCAGTGTTGCAATTGTTTGGTTGGCTCCAAGCGTAACAAACCGCAGTCCAGCCGCAGCTATTGCAGCCTGAGTCAAGACGTTGAACGTGTTTGCGCCATTGATGGTGGTTGTGCCGGTTGCTGTGCTGCTAAAGGTAACATTGTAGAAAGTCTGAGCACCGCCGGTAAAGGTTGGGCTTACTGTAGTGCAAGTAATGGTGGATGTTCCAGCGCTGAGTGTTAGATTGGTTGCTAAAAGGTTTACCGGGGTAGTCCCGCTACAAGCTATTGCCGAGCTTCCTAAACTAACACTTGCAACTGCCGACCCTGATCTTTGGATGCTGTTGATCGTCATGGCAAAATTGCCGGTGTTGAATGTTCCTGCGTTTACAAACACACCGTTGCAAGTTATTGCAGTACCAAGAGTCCAGCCGCCCGAAGTGGTGGTAAAAACAATGTTTGTATTGGTGATGGCCACGTTGTTGGTAATAAAGATTTTACCAGTAGTGGGTGCAGAAAAGTTGATGGCCGCACCAGACGTTGTGGTGAACACAACCCCGCTGGCGGCGTTATTCCAATTACTAAAACAGTTGATGACTGCTGTGGCCCCCATAGTGATCGTGACGTTGCCAACAAGAGGGCCAGCTATCGTGATGTCTTGCGCTACCGCGTTTGTTCCGATCGTGACTGCGTAAGCAGTAGCGTTGGACAAGCTGTTGAAAAACACGTTATCGACAGACGTAGGCGCAGAAGAACCTCCAGCACCGCCAGAGGTTGCAGACCAGTTTGTGGTGGTGGTCGCATCCCAAGTACCAGCACCGCCTACCCAGTAACGATCAGCCATGCTTACTCCTCAACAGGAGGTGTTGTGATACTGGCAAGCCACTTGCTGAAACGATCTTGCTTCATGGCTTCGATCTCGGCCTCCGTCATGGTTTGGCCGTCAAGCAAAACAATCGCGTCAACGTACTTGCCGTATGGGCTGTCAAACTCAAAGTCAATCTTGGTCATGTTGCGCCTCAGAACCCAAAGACCTTGGCAACCATCTGCCACTTGGCAGTGGTGCTGTTGTAGAGAAAGCCCACGTAGTCAAACAACCCACCGCCTGATGTGGCTGGCGGCAAAGCAATGTCCGCAGAGCCTTGGAAGATGGCGTTCCACGACAGGGTCTGGATGTTGGTAGATCGAACCCGCAGAATCAGCTTCTGGCCGTTTGTGGGGGTGCCGGATGGTGCATTGATGGTCAGAGTGCCCGCCGCCTGAGTGTTGGCTTGCGTAGCAATGTCGGTAGTGTCTGCGTTGATGGAAATGGACGTCGCGTCAGCGTACACAACCACTCGGCTAAATGTGGTCCCCGAGACGCTCAAATTACCTATGATGTTGACGTCAAGGTTCAGGTTCGCGGCATCTTGATACGCCAAATCGCCCAAGTCTTGGTTCTGGGGGATCTGGGTAGGTCCCAAGCCAATGTTGGCCTGAGACAGGATCGAACCCCAGCCACTGGCTACATAAGCCTCCAACGCGCTCGTCTGGCTGTTGTAGCGCAGCGTTCCGTTGGTCGGGGACGCTGGCCGTGCAGCCGTATTGCCGGTGGGGAACACAACTCCCCCAGTGCCGGGGAACACAGGGTTGTCTGCGATGCTAAAAGTCGGGTTCCCAGCAATACCATTCGGGTTGGTGATGCCGATCTGGTTAGCCGTGCCAGTCAAGGTGCGACCAGAAACGGTTCCGTTACCCGGAAGCGCCAAGAAGCCCGTTCCGCCGCTGCTTGCCAAGGAAGCTACGGTTCCGGCCAAAGACAGCGTTGGGTTACCCGATTGACCGTCGCCGTTTGCAATCGACAGGCCCGCACCCGAAACCGCCATAGACCTTGCGGTCATGGTTCCACCGATATTGACGCCAAAGCCGTTACCCATGGTCTCCAGCGTACCGGAAACGCCGTTGAGCGTGATTCTATAAAAGCTCTGAGCGCCGCCATCGACCAGACCTACGCCGGTGCCCGAAGACAGGAACCGGCTGTTCGGCAGACTTGCCTCCAGATTCAGAGTCAGAAACGTTTGAGTCTGTGATGGACTCGCCGAGATGGCTCCAGTAGTGGTTTGCACCGTCTGGCCGTTCTGTACAATCGGTACGAGTTCCGCCCCGGTGATTGCACCGGCTGCCGGGAGTTGCGAGATTTGTACTTGTGCTGAGGACATATGGATTATGGCTTTAAGGTGTCGAGATTCCCATTGGTCTCAGGCGTTTGGGTGTTGCCCTCGGTCGAGATCAGCCAATTGCCATTTGGATCAGTGACCAAATACTGATTGGTGTCGGCGACCGACACATCGGGGCGGGGGAACCGCAGATTAATACGCTCGGTCTTTCGGGCAGGCAACCGATAGGGGTCGAATTGATCGCGACACCCCTCGTCGCATACCCGCAAACCCGGGAAATTCGGGTCGGGCATCAAAGCGGTGAAATACCGCTTCATCTTGCAACGGTCGCATACTCCGATTGCAAGTGAGGGTTGACCAATCGTGTCGAGGAATACCGGCATGGGTCACCTCGTGTACACGGATATATTCGGAGCCCAGTAAATCGGGGATTTGTCGCGCTCTTCCTGCTCGGCCTCGTTAAACGTCTTGTCGGCTTGCTTTTCGAGGTATGCAACTCGGTCGAGCGGAACTGTGGGGAGGATCATGCTCATGCGGTGCGCAAGCATGTTACCAATGGCGAGATACCAGCGGTCCGGGATTTCGAGCTGGCCCGACAGATCGCCCACATCCATGATCTGGCGCGAGTACCAGACGGTCATCTGGATAAAAGGGTCCGAGGGCGTAGGCCAGAGCACCACCTTCGGCACCGGGATCGTGCGTTCGAAGTAGAACTGGTAGGGCTGATTCGCCGTGAAGTTCTTGTTCGGCAAGTTCGTGTAGTCGTCGCGGTTCAGACGGCTCATCTGGATCTCGCGGCTATTATTACCCAGATAGAACTCGCGGAGCGCAAGGACGGTACCACCGGAGGCCACGGCGCGGTATGCGATCACGTTAGCGCCCGGGTCGATGTTCGTCCAGAGCCACTCATTGTCGGACACGACCACCGCTCCGAGGTCAGTCAGGGTGTTCCACGTGGAACCGTCCACCGAATACTCGTAGCGAATGTTCCACGTAGCACTACCGCCACCAGCGACGAAGGGTAGGATACCGATCGAGCCAATATATACCGGGTTGTTGCTGCCGTAGTTGACCGAAATGTTCCCGTTCGCCGACGTCTGCTGGCAGTACGTGTCGATGTCGCCGTCGAACGCGTTGAATACCACACCACCCGCCGAAGTCGCGTAATTCCCGCTCGGACGGTCCATCGTGCGGTAAAGTACATTGAGCGTGTCGACCGCACCCAACGGTAGTTCGTAGGTGTACTGCTCCGCTTTGAGTCCGATCACGGTCTCGTTGATCGCCCAGTATTGGATACCCTTGTTGATCAGCGAGGAGAGGAGATAGAACAGATTGCGTTTGGCCGACACGACCTGCTCGACGGTCAGCTCCTCGGCAAGCTTACCACAAGCACGAGCGCTATCGTCGATCAGGTTCTGAACGCTGATTACGGTAGTGCCAACGGTGCCTGAATATGCCATCTATTACCACCCCGGACAGTTCCAACGTTTAAGTGATGCGGCTTTCCGGGTCGGACGACCTTTATCGTCTTTCAATGGCCCCGGGTTGCCCTCCATTCTGGCGCAGAACGAATCTTTGCGCGGCCCACCTTGCGGCTGAGGGGCTTTAAGATCGCTGCCAGTTGCACGATTATACTTCTCTCGACCCTTTTTTGTCAACCCCGCGCCTTGACTCGCCGGGAGCTTTTCACCCCGACCGATCGACAACGATACGCCGCCACCCCCAGCCTTCTTGACCGGGAGCTTACTGTACGCCTTTTTGCCCACATTGGACTCGGTGTACTCGGCGGCTTTTGCGGGGGACATCCCTACGCGTTTGGCCACCTTTGGATCGTTCTCGACCGCTTTCATCAAGCGGAACTGGGCCTGAGACTTTGCGGGCATGTTCAGCCGCAGAAAATGGTGACCGCCGCAGCAGTGGGCAGGGTGACGTGGATGTTCGTAGTGAAACGAATGCCGTTGCCGGGAAGCAAAGTCGAAAATGGGTTCGTCGGCGAGGCAGAAATGTTCACTCGCATAAGCACAGTGCCAGATGCCCCGCCGTCACGGAACACAATTTCTCCGGCTGTTCCACCTGTCAACAACTGATAACCAGCAAGGTTGGTTGCGCCATCGTAGATCACCCCCGTCGTGTCCCTGTGTGCCGCGAATACGTTTGTCAAAGTGCTCATAATGATTCCTGTAAAGAACGGGGGCCGAAGCCCCCGCCTTATTAACAGACCCGACCGCCCTTTTTGAACGTTCCCGAGAGTTCGGAGATCGCCACAGGTTTGGAAGGGGCCTTTTTGGGCATTGCTACGGCGTGGCCGCTGCTGTTAACAGCTCCCCCCGTAGCGAAGTGCTTTTTTGTAGCACCGCCTTTTTTGTAGCCGCCAGCGTTGCTCATCTTGACGTCGCCCGTAGGAGCCGAATTGTGATTGGGTTTAGCGTCCACCACCTTTGTCGTCTTCTTGACCATCGTCTTGATGATACCACTCGCTGGCACCGAGCCGCCGCTCTTGAAGCCGCCTTGACCGTCCACCACGCCACCGGTCTTGTAGCCACCGGGCTTCGTGGACTTGGCGATACCGCCAGTCTTCAGACCCTTGTGTGCCTTCGACGCGGGCATATCAGCGTGCTTCTCCAACGCTCCAGACACGTCGCCACCCTTTTTCATCATGGGACGACCCATGGGTGCGGCGGGCATCGGAGCGGCTGGACGACCCACTGCGGGTATACCACGAGCCGGAGCTGCGGGAGCACGCATTGGACGCTTGGAGGCCATAGCACGAGCAGCAGAGGGGTTACCCATCGGTGTGGTTGGCGTGGGTATACGAGACAAAGCGCCCATTACTCCCCCGTTCATCTTTTTTACCGGTTTGAACCCCTCTTTAGCGCCTTCGCTGTGCATACGCTTGAACGAAGCGGAACCGCCCGTCTTCAGCTTCAGCTCAACGGAAGGCTCAGTGGTCATCATTTTGACCATTGGTTTAAATTGACCCATGATGTGATCTCCTTAAACTTTCTGAGCGTACACAACGGTCAGGCGGTAAACGCCTTGGGTCGTAACGATCGTGCCGTTAGGATCAACAGTTAAAACGACGTTGACGTTTGTGCCTATATCTGCCATTGCCGCGAGTTGGGCAGTGGTAAATGTGGCTGCAAAACGACCGCCAGCGAAGACATCGGTAGAAGACACATATTGTGTACCCGCCGCCGCAATTCCCACTGTCGCCGCAATAGCCGTAGCTGTACCGCCACCAACAACCTCGTCCACCATCGTATCAATGAAGATATTGATGATTTGTGAACCTGCTGGAAGGACTTCGGTGACACTAGTAGCTGTACCTGCAGCAGCAGTCGTAACAGTAGCCGACTGCATCATGACGACGAATCCGCCGTCCACCGTGTCAGTCAACGCTGTAGAACCCGCACGCAGGGTAGAACCAAAATAGGTTTGTGCCATTGTCTTTCTCCTTAATGGAGCAGGGGCCGAAGCCCCCGCATTGGTTTAGACGCCGGGGGTACCGTACATTGCGCGTGGATCTGTGAAACCGAGATCGTAACGCTCTGTCGCCTTGTAGCGCATAGAGTCGGTCTCGAAATCACCTTCCATCGTCTTCTCCAGAGCACGACGCATCATCAGCTTCATGCCTTCTGGAGCGTCGGTCTGGACCCACCACGCATTAGCGTTGGTCAAACGGCTCAACACTGCAGCGCCTTCGTCCAACAGGCCGATAGACTTCACAGGGTTGATGTCGTTGTTGGTCGTACCGGCGCGGAGCACCGACTTGAGCAACACTTCGGCTTGGAACACGTTGCCGGGAGCCACGACGAGTTGACGTGGGACCAGACGGATCTTCTTGCCGTTGTTGTCCACCGCTTGACGGATCTGGATCAACATCTGTTCCAGAGAAGTCTGGGACAGGTTGGCCGCAGTCGACAGCAAGTTGGAGAAAGTGCCGTTCACGATGGGGTGCGAAGCGGAGTTCAGTTGCACGCCGTCGCCGCCGGGATAGCTGGCGTTGAAAGCGCGGTTCAGAACGTTCGCAGCCAGCGTCTCTTTGGTCTCAATCAGGGATTGAGCCAAATGCTTGGCGTACACTTGGCCGATACGGATGTGGTCGCCGTCTTCCACGAGCACTTTGGTCAACGCGAAGGCCAAGCCATACACGTTGTACACGTAGCGCTTCAGGAACAGCACGCCGCCTTGCTGGTAGGACACTGGAGTGCCGTCCGGCAATTGGGGAGCCGCACCGAAACCGTACAGGACGGGTTCTTCGTGGTAGTTACGTGGAATGCCTTGTTCCTCGCGGAACACGCGTGACCACTCGTCTTTACGCTGTTCGTAGATACCGTCGAAGCACTCGTTCAGAATGGGTTCGACAATACTACGAAAGTCGGTACTGCGCATTGGAGCTGCCATGATTCACTCCCTCCTTTAGATAGCTGTACCAGCAGCAGGAGCAAACTGGTACTCACTGATGTTGGCGCGAACAATGACGAATGCATCGCCCCATGCATTATCTGGGTAGGGTGCGATGTCCAAGATGCGCATTTGCGCCGAGTTGCCCGCACCGGCGAGGGTGGTGGACAGCGTGCACTGCGACAGGCCGGTGGTGGTGGAACCAGCGGTGACGTTGCTCAGGTCAGCTTCGTCGCCGATGCTGGTCTGGGCCAGAGTGCCGTCGCTCTGGATTTCGTACACGATCTGCTGATCAGCGTAGAAATAGGCGACGATGTCGGTACCAGAGGTACTGGCGGGCCAGTAGTTGGAAACACGACGACGACCGGTAGTGTCAGTAAACTCGACACCAGCGAAGCCGCCGACGAAGGCTTGTCCAGCAGCTGCGGGTTCGATGACACCGCCAGTGACGTAACGCACTGGTTGACCTTTGAGAATGTTCGAGCCGTAGCCCGACACGATGCCGCCAGTCAGCGCTTGAGCGCGATCCAAACCGGAAGGGTGGAAAGCGGGGCGCAGACCGAACGGAGCATTTGTTGCAGACATAGTCTTACTCCAAAATTAAGTTCGTTTCCGTCACGCGAAATGCGGGACGGGCATGGGTTTGTCCAATTCCGCGATGCCTTCGCCCTCAATCTGACCAAGACGCTTGCCATTACTGTCGCGTCCCACTTGCTGCTCAGCTTGAATACGGATTTTGTCCGCCTCATCCTGAGGTGCGTGGTGGTGCAACTCCGCCATAATCTCCTGATATACATCCTCAGGAAGCTTGTACAGCAGCATTTCATTGCAAGCGATGAACCCAGTGTGCTCACCGGCTTTAACTTTGTAGTTCTCAAAGCCCGGAACATCTTCGACTTTTACTGGTTCATAACCCATGCGCAAGCGCTTGTGGATAGGGTCGTACCCATTGGTAGTTGAAAGCCAACATACGTGGAATCCCGGAATTGCCGGGGGTTTTGGAAGGGACTCTTGAATCCATTCCGATCTGAACATCCTACGACGTTCCTGCGCACTCGCCAGTTCTTCCGTTGCTGCGCCGCGTTGACTGTCCTGCTCTGCGCGGGACTCGCGACCACCAGCGGTAAGATTCTTTTTCAATCGATCGTCTCTCATGTGAATTCCCCTTATTACTTGGTTTGCATGCGGTCGTATTCCGCATACTTACGAATCATCTTGTTGCGTTCGGTAAGATTATCCCACCGACCGGCCTCTTTGATCGCTTTAACACGCTCAGGCGACAATCGGAACTCGCCGGGACGAGCGCTCGATGTGTGTTCACGGCCTGAAGATGTTACCACGCTGCGGGGTCTCCGTTCTGACGATCGACTATTTGTTTCGCCATTGCCGCTATTATAACGGTGCGGCAAGTATTTTGTCAATCTATTATCCAGCTCTTCCCAGTACTCGGCGGTCTTGGGGTCCCAGCCCTCAGCCGTCAATTTCTCGTCGATCTTGGTGGCCACGGTCGAGTCCATGTCGTCCCCGTTCGGGTCGTACCAATCGTTCCGAGCCATCCAGTCGGAGGCGTGACGCTTGAGCAGGGGGTCCGGTGCCTTTGGCACTGAGTGCTTGGGTGAGTCGTTGCTCACAGCCTTTTTGCGCAGCGCCTCGAGCGCCTCCACCTGCCTTCGAGCCTCGTACCAAGCCTCCTGCGCCTCAACCGACGCACTACCGTCGGCCATTTCGGTCGCCTCTTTGATCTTCATCTTGGCATACTGCAGCCTCAAATGCCCATCTTCGATCGCCTTGTCCAGTCGAGCAAGGTCCGAACCGGCTGTGCGCTTTTCGAGAACCGCAAGACGCTCGGCCATCTGCTCGTTCTGGCGTTTCAGCGAGTTAATCAGGTGGTTCGACTCGGTAGCTTTGGCCTTCTGGAGCTTCTTCTTGAGCTGTCGTTCATCTCGACGGGCCAGTCGGAGCGCTTCCCGTGCCGGATCGGCGTCCGGAATATTGTCTCGGGGGTCGTCGTGGTCGTCGTCGATACTTCCACCGCTATTGTGGCCTTCACCATCGTCTCCAGCGGCTTCCGAAGTACCTCCGGGTACCTCCTCGGGGGTCAGGAGGGCGACAGCGGAACCGTCCGCTTCCTCCGCGACCTGCAAGTCCATTTTGTCTTGGGGGTTCATAGGAATGCCTTCACTTTCAAGGGATCCATTGTGACCTTCGCGATCACTTCATGGTCGTTAAACACGGAAAACAGCGCGGATTCGCCCAGCGAGGGGTCGCCGTAAGGCACCTCCCAGCGGTCTCCACCCCATTTTGGCATGCGCACATAGTCGCCGACCTCGATCCAGTTGCCCTCGGGCCACGGTTCGAGTGTATCGCGTTTCTTGAAAGCTAACGGACCGATCGCGATGACTTTCGCCACCTGATTGTTCCATTTCTCGGTTTCCTTCGTCTCTTCTACGAGTACGATGCCGGACGATGTGACGGTCTTTCGAGTGGCACGCCACTGTACTAGAATACGTCCACCAACTGGCACTGCACCGGGTTCAACTGCGGGAAATGCTTCCTGCAACGCGGCTTCGTTCGAAGCCTCCGGTTGAGTGGTCTCACTCATCATTTTCAGGTTCCTTTAACAGGTCATTTAAGATTACCAGAGCTTCTGCAAGCCCTTGGTGCTGTCCTACCAATCGTTGGTAGGTTTCGAAGTTAACGGCGTTACCATTAACTAACGACTGCGCGATCGTCTTTTGACGCGACTCGATAGCACCAATCAAGTCACCGACGTATCGCATTATTTCTTCTTCGCTTGAGACAGCGCACCACCACCACGCTTGGGGGTGCTGGAGGTCTTCACGGGCTCTTTCGCGCCCAGCGAGGAACCGTCGAGCTTCGCGCCCATTGCGATGCGTTTATGGTAAGGCACGTCTTGGCCCATTTGGGATTGATCAGAAGTTGCCATTTTGGCCTCCGAGGGATTGTTGCGCGCTTTGCTGCGCGGTGAGTGCAGTTTGCAACTGCTCCTGTTGCAGAATCTTCGCGTCTTGCGTCAATTCTGCGGATTTGATACGCTCTTCGGTCAGATTGTCCGAGGCGTTGAGTGCGATCTCGATCTGCTGCTGGCGGTTCTTGTGCAGCGCGTCCTGCTGCAAACGCTTCTCGGCAAGTATCGTGTCGGCCTGATCCTTCATCTTGCGACGCTCGGTCTCGGCCATCGACGTGTCGAGAATCACCTTGTCCGCTCCATCCATCTGCGGCTGCGGCTTCATGCTCTCCATCTGCTTCATCATCTGCTGGATCGCTGGCATCACCTTCGTGAAGCCCTCTTTTACGTCCATCATCGTGTGCTGCGACGCCAGCGCGTACAGCTTGTCGATGTCCCCGGTGATTCCCGCGATGTCGTAATTCGCCACCGGCTTGCCCAGCGACTCCTCGACGTAGCCGTTCATGTGGCCAAGATACCAGAGCATCAGGTGCTGCTTAAGGTGCTCCAGCGCGTTCGGCAGGAACTGCTGCGCAATGATCGGGTTGCCGCCCAGCATCGGGTTCAGCGCGAAGTCCAAGTGCGCTTGAATGTGCGCCAACTGGTTCTGGTGCGGGTACGCGAAAGCGGCACGCCCAATGGCCATTGCTGCGTTTTCCTCGGCTGCATTGATCTCCATGGGCTCGGCGGTCGCGGGCATAAGTTCGGTGACGTTCGGCACCTTCATCTGCTTCAGCGCCCGCTGCACCACGGCACGACGGTCGAACAGATCCGGGTGCTCCTTCATCAGCGCCATCACCGCCTGAGTCTGCGCCATGCGCTGAGTCTCGGAGAAGATGTGCGGGTCCGACACCGGAATCACGTCCGAATTGCGGTTGAAGTCCTCGCGCTTGATGTCCAGCTCTTGCACCATGTCGCCCCGGTGCATCTCGTCGAGATACCAACGGTTCAGGCGCTGCAGGACCTTGAGGACGCGTGATTGCGAGTCGTGCAGTCGGGCGTGAATTGCTGAGAACACTTTCGAGCCTTGCTCGATCAGCGCCTGTGCGGTTCCGACTGGCATGTTGTTGCCCGCATCCGCGATCTTTTCCTCGGAGGTAGTCACCACGCCTTTTGCGGCGTCGGTCAGGAACCCCACGAGCTTGAACAGCGTTTCGCTCGGTGGGTTGAAGGGCATTGGCATCGCGATCTTGCGGATGTCGTCCACGCCCGGTGCACCCTCGATCTCGGTGATCTGCGTGACTTCTACGTTTTGGCTCTGGCCCGAGATCTTCGCGCCTTTGAGCTTGAGCATCGTGGCGGCGTTGTTAATGTGTGCCGTATCCAGCAAAGCGCGCAAGCCGCCAGTAATAGCAGCAGAAAGACCGCCGATGAGATGCGGGAGTCCGATAGCATAAGCGCCTCGCCACGGTATGAATTTAAATTCGATCAACCAGTCGAGCTTGGCCATCGTCACGTCGCCCTGCTCCCAGTTGCGGTACAGGCCGACGATCTCGGTGTTCTCCTCGTCGATCATCATGATGTACGGGGCCAGCTCCCCTTTCGAGTGCGAGTCGTCCTCCCACTCCATGAAGGCGTACACCACGTAGACGCGGCGCGTGCCGTCGATGTTCTCCTGCCACTGCTTGCCCTCGATCTTGTCGTTCGCCTTCTCGGGACCCGTCGATACAGGCTCCATCGAGGCACGCACGATCGAAATGTCACGGTACAGCCCCGAATTCATGCGCGACTCGAATTCCTGCTGCGTGATGTCCTGCACCTCGGTCACGCGCTGCGCGGTGTAGAAGTTCGCAGCGGAAAAGGGCAGTATGATGTTGTCGATCGACACGAACTCGGCGCAAGGGCGCTTTTTGCGGTCGTCGTACCACAGCTTCAGGAACTGGGAACCGCCCAGCGGCAGCTGCGTGAGCATTTGCTCCTGCTCGTCCCGGAACTCCTGAATCTGCTCGGTCAGCTGCCAATTCATGAAGTCGCGCTTGCGCTCGGCCCGTTTCTCGTCCTCGTCGCTCACGTCGCCGATAATGTTCGTGCGCACTGGACCGTCCGGCGGAAACAGCTCTTTAATGGCACGCGATTCGAAGTCAATACACGCCTCAGCCATCACCGGGTGCACCACACGCGATGCGCCTTGGAACTGTGCGCCACCGGGGGCGTCGTTGCCCATGCCCGTGCGCTTAAGGCCTTCCTCGTACTGCTTATCCCGCTCTTTGCGTGCCTCTTTGTCGTTCTCGATCAGTTCGATGTACTTGAGTGCGATCTTGGACAACTCCCACTCGGGCATTTCCTCGGCCATGTTGCTGTAGAAGTCTTGGTCCTCCTCCGGACCCTTGAACTCCTCCATCCGCACAATAGCGGAACCGTCCGGCTGCTCTTCCACCTCGGCAAATTCGTCGTCCAGATCGACGATCAGGCCTTCCTCGTCCTCGGGTCCAGCGGGTGCCGCCATCGGGTCTTGCATCTGGTCTTGTGGGAATTCAGTCGCCATGGGTCGTTATCCTTTTGGTGCTACATTGTAACACGGCTTAGTCCTCGAATCCATATTCGCTGATGTCGCGGGCTGTCCGGATCAGGTCTTTGTACATATCGGGGTTCTCGCGTTTGATCTCCCGCAGCGGCCCGCGCATCGACATCACCGGCTCGTCAATGCCGCTGTTGATCAGGTTGCTCAGGGCGTGTGCTGGCGTCATGGACTCTTCGCCTAGATCCGCAACGAACTCTTCGGGGTTGCGCATTGGGTTCAGCATATACATCACGTCGTCCTCGTCGTACCCGAGCTTCTCGAGCATTTTGATGGTGCCGTCCTCGTCGAGTCCCTTCTTTGCGAAATGCGCGATCAGCCCCTGCAGCGTTTGTGGCATGGTGGGCATAGGCGTCGGTACCGATTCGACGGCTTTCGCCACGTTGCCAATAGCACCGAGGCCAGTCATGTCGGGCAGTGCACCACGCAGCGCTTGACCCGCCGCCGTCTGCAACACCTCGCGTCGCGACACCGGGGTCTCGGCGATCGATTTGAGCGTGGACTTGGCCGCGCCTTTGCCCGGGTCGACCGTCACCGTCTTCTCGGTGATCGCCGGTGCGCCTTTCAACTCCTGCTGCATCTTCTCGAGCGCTTTGGTGTCGAGGTTCGCCAGCGGAAACGCGGGCTTGGACCCAAGGCCGAATAGCGAGCGACGCCCGAGGTCCGGCTTGTCGGCGACCTTCACACCCTTTCGCGCCATCTCCGCTTGCATCTGGTCCAGCGTCTTCTTGGCCGAGCCGCCTTTGTTGAATCGCTTCGGTGCAGCACGCATCGACTTGCGCGACGTCTCCGGCGCTTCCTCAAAATCTCGGCGACGCGTGGCGGTCATCGGGTCGTACGGCTTGGAACGGCTTTGCAGCATGTACTCGATCGCCATTTGCCGCAGCACCGGATTTGGGTATTGCGCCTCGAATTCGGCGATTGCTCGGCGGTTCGCCTCCTCGGGGCTCACTGGCGGCGGTGGTGCGGCTACGCGTGGGGGTGCGCGTCGGGCCAATTCCGCATCTTCGCCCTCGTTGAGTGCACCGGACCGGAACAGCATGCCCAGCGGCACTGCACTGCGCACACCGGCGAACAGCGTCGCGGCGTCGATTGGGTCGACGCCTTGCAGGAACTCGTCGATCGGATTACTGGGCATAAGGGTTCCCCTTTGGGCGGTATTCGTCGTCCACGTACTCAGTGTCGGGCGCGACTGGGTCGATGTTGAGGAAGCCCATGTCCTTGAGCAGTCGCAGCGCTTGCGACAGCGTGTCGGTCAGGTCGTCCCGATCTGAATCGGGGAAAGAGCACACTTGGCTAATCAGCGGCTCTGCCCAATCGCGAGGCTGACCCTTGTGCACGACCGATTCGGGGATGTAAACACGACCGTGGGCGATGATGTTGGCCACCAGATGCAAGCGCTGGGTCTTGTCGGCGCGGCCCGGGTTGTAGGCGCGGACCGGGATACCGGCACGCTGCAGGTCTTGGATGATCGAGATGCCCGAGGCTTTGTCCTCCACGAGCACCATGTCCACCTTTTTGCCCGGTTCGCCGTAGATCGAGCCGTACTCGTCCACGATCTTGGGACGCAAGTCAGGATACGAGAGGAAGTCCTCCCACGCGTCGATGAGCATGGCGCACATGGGCGAATCGTCGTTGGGTCGAAACACGCCCCACACGGTGCACGCGGTCGGGTCGTTGATGGTCTTGTCGGTGTACGCGCAATCGTAGGACTGCACCACGTACAAGAAGTCGGGAAATGGCTTTTGCGCGTCCCACAGCCGGAACCATGAGCGTTTGACGATGCCGTAGTCCTCGGGGTCGATCACCTCGGCGTACAACTCCTGCCGCCCGATGCGTGTGCCCTCGTACTGCGACACGATTTCGTCGCGAAACGTGGGCGCGAGGTTGTTGAAGTTCTCGTGTGTGGTGCCCGTGGTGACGAACACGCGCTCGTCCGCGATCAGTCGCCGCACGATTGGGATGGGCTTGGGCGTGGTGGTCACGCACACCCGGGGGCGCTGGCCCAGACGCAGCCCGAACATGAGGTTGGACCACATATCCTCGGCGTTGCGGAACTTGGCAAGCTCGTCCACCCAAGCGAGGTCGTGCTGGGGACCGCGCAGCGTCTCGGGGTCGTTGTCCGAATAGATGGTCGCAATCGCGCCATTTGGCCACTCGAGTCGCCGCTTGGATGGCACAAATACCGGTTTGCACGAGGGGTGCGAAATGGCGAGGATGCCCGATTCGCCCTCTACCATCACGTCCCGGGCGTCGCCCGCATCCTCAGCGATCAGCGCGATGCGACCGGCAAGCTTGTTTTCGACGTGGTAGCGCACGAATTCGGCACCACAGCGCGTTTTACCCCAACCCCGTCCGGCGAGGATGAGCCACGTGGTCCAGAACTGCTCGTCCACCGGGGGCAGCTGGTTTGGTCGCGCCCACGAGGGCCAATCGTAGAACAACTCCAGCGCCTCGCGATCCGTCAACTCGGACACGAATTCGTGGAAGTTGTGCGGGTCCAGCGCCAGCGCGGACCGCTTAATCTTCCGCTTTTGATTTCTGCTGTAAGCGCTGGGCGAGTCGATCACGGAGTCCCTCGATATTGATGTTCGAGTCCAGCTGGCCCGACACGTTCATGTTCACGTCTTTCGCACGGAACTTGGCGTCGTACCCCATCAGCGTGAACTGGAGCAGCCCGTCCGAGAACTTGCGCACGGTGTCGGTCCGGATACCTTGGTAAAACACCGGCTCCTCGTGTCCGATCACTGCGCGGCGGTAGGCCTCGGCACGCATCGTGTCGACCATCTCGTCCTGAATCGACGTCATGATGTTATCAAACAGCTTGTGCTCGTGCCGCCATTTTTGCATTGTGTCGCGCATGATCCGGGCGCTGGTGTACGCGTGCCGCAGCGAGAATTTCGCCTCGGGCGGACCGTCCCGGAATTCGGCGATCATCACCAGCATCTTGTAGGCTTTGGTCTCCTCGTGCCTTTGCAGTTCGCCGACGGCTTTGGCAGTCGGGTCATTGCAGGTCAGCGAGTGCGGCATGTGCGACGAGTCGCTCATTGGGTAACGCGCACGATCGCGCTGGATCGCGTCGAGGAGAGCGGTGACCGGCACTAGAGCACGGCGCTCGTACTCCGAGAGCGTTTCGGCACCAATCTGGTCCAGCGTGGTAAGGTCGTCGTAGAAGGACATGCGCGAATTAGAACACGGATGGTACACCCAATGCAAGTCTCGCGTGTTTGACCCGATAGAGGAGGAGGGCGGGGTTATAAGACACCCCATTGAGCATGACTCCGAGTTATAACGCTTTCATGCGCGTACACGAGGCACCTCCCGTGAAGTCCTAAGTGGTGGTGGAAGGGTATTCGACGTCTGGAAGCCCCCTCGTGTTCCACAATGATGGAACAGCGATGGAACGCGCCATAGGCTCACAGGCCCCGTCCGGCGCGGGTTTTGAGACACACAGCCCGTGTACCATCGTTCCATCATATACCCATATATATTTAACCATGCCGTTGACAGGGCAATACCCCCGCGTGCGTGTGTAACAATGGAACACCGGGTCTTTTTTCGAATGGGAGGAGCGTTCCATTGTGCGTTCCATCTTGATGGAACAGTGGAACAGTGCTTTGGGTTCCACTGGCGTCGTGGGGGTACGACGCGTACTCGAGCGCATTGCACGCCGAGAACTCGATTACACCACGACTTCGGCCAGCGCTGCAAGTACGTCCTCGGTGCTACAACTGCGCCGCTGCAGTACGACGGCGTACGAGCGCCACTCGGCTTGGGTCCAGTCGCCCGACACCGCGTCGGCTGCGTTGTGCACGAACACCTCGTCGCCCACTTGGACCACGAGCCACGTGTTGCCGCCGTGGGTTCGGTGCCGGATCGCCCAATAGCGCTGGCCGGTGGTCCAGTGCGGGAGCCGGACGGTCGTGTCGGCGCGTACCGGGAAAGCATCCAGCACTTTTAGCTCGATCCACCCCCGCAGTGCCCACGGGCGCAGCGCTTGGCCGTGCTGGGTGGCGAAGTACAGGTCCGGCGTGTCCTTTTTCACCCGGTTCTCGACGCGCTCGAGCAGCGCGACGTGGCCCACCTTGCGGACGAGCCAGTCGTACAGGCGTTGTTCAGGCTGGCGCATGGGTCCTCCGATACCTCTCCGAGCCCTTCCTTGGGGTCTCCGTTGCGCTGGAAGATATAGTACCGGTATGGTAATAGCTTAGCATACCGCGAGGCCCTCCACGAGGCACCCGTTCACCACCCGCTGGCCCGGTTCGAGCCACTGGGGCTCGGGTCCAACGTCCGCCCAGCCCGCTCGGACGACAGCGCGGGTGTCCACGGGGAAGCCCGAGGTCCAGTCCCAGACGGGGTCGGCGAATTCGGCCAGTGGCCAGCGCAGCAGGGGGCCGGAGGGGCGGGGTCCACAGACTTTGGTGTACCTCATTGCAGCACCTTTGCCCGCAGCGCGTTGGCCAGTCGCATCGCGGCCACGCCCGGGTTGGGCGCACCGGTGAAGATGGCCGGATCGACGCCGTATTTCGCGCACAGTCCGAGCCGCGCTTCGCGGGTTTTGTGCAGCGCGAGCAGCTGGGCCACCAGATCCGGGGTCCGGGCGGGCTTCGGAGGGGTCGCGGGGGCCTTCCTTGGGGTCTCCCGCACGCTTGCGGGGGCGGGTTGGGGCTTGGATAGCGGCGCGGGTCTCGGGACCACCGGGAGCCTTCCCGTGGCCAGTCCGTGGACGATCGTCACGCCCGATTCGGTCGTGTAGCTCGTGCCATTTCGGCGGGCGTACTCGCCCTTTGCCCAGTAGGGCACGTAGTCGGGGTCCCCGGCGGGGCGGGGGGCGTGTTCGGTCAGGGGTGCGTGGTCCATGGTCGTGCCTTTCATTGGTTCACGGCGTCGGCGATTTCGTCGATGGACGAGTCGATGTCGTCGATCGCCGATTCGAGCGTCGAGTTGGCCGATTCAAACGCTTGCGCGATCTCCTCGATACGCTGCCCGTTCTCGGACGCTTGGAGGCCCTCGGGCATGTTGTCGAAGCAGTCCTGCTCTTCGGTCGCGAGGTCTTGCAGGTTCTGCAGTGCGGTGCGCAGGGCGTCCATTGCGTCGCGGACGGTGGCCAGTTCTTTGTCGACTGCTGTGCGGCGTGCTTTGTTCATGGTGCGTTGTCCTCTATCTGTTGGTTGAAAAGGTTCTATTATAACACGGGTGCTGTACCTTTGTCAATCCCCCCCGGTGTCATTTGCGCTGGGTGAACGCTGCCCAGCATTTGGCGCACAGCCACCGGCCCGGGCGGGTCTCCACCCCGCCGTTGGCCAGTCGCTCGGCTTTGCATTTCGCGCAGACTTGCATCGCGTCACCCCCGC